>WBZM01000055.1_pt1 | contig 132366 bp, 111 predicted proteins | sample 5204271 | NCBI WGS metagenome assembly WBZM01 (sample SAMN12344346, study PRJNA552823) | activated sludge metagenome | biome: Activated sludge suspended growth; feature: Nitrification reactor; material: Wastewater; isolation source: activated sludge from nitrification reactor of wastewater... | reverse complement strand
ACATTCAATAAGTTTAGTAATTCCAATTGAGATAATTCTTCACCTGTTAAGAAATGATGAGAATGGATTGAAAACATGCCGAGCTCCTTTGTTTTTATAGACATTTCTATTGATATGTCTCTGCCTTTCAGCTGCATTTCAGCTGCATTTATATGCATCGATACTGCATACAATAGCAACAAATCTAAATAAATCAAGAATAAGCTTGCATTTATGCATATTATTGCATATATTTGCATAAATATTCAAAGGATGAAACATGTCAGAAAAAAAAGTACTTTTAGTTTATAGTGGAGGGCTCGATACCTCTATATGTATTCCCCTGATGAAAGAAGAATATGGTTATCACAAGGTGGTGACGGTCACTGTCGATGTTGGACAAGCTCCGGAAGATATCAAAGTCGCCGCAGAAAAGGCAAAAATATTAGGAACAGAACATTATACCGTCGATGCCCAAGAGGAATTTACAAAGGAGTTTTGCTGGAAGTCCTTGCAAGCCAACGGAGAGTACCAAGGTTATCCAATGTCGACCTCGATCGCCCGCCCCTTGATCGCCAAAAAAGCAGTGGAAGTCGCAGAAAAACTTGGAATTCAGGCCTTTGCCCATGGCTGCACGGGAAAAGGGAATGATCAGTACCGGATTGAATTTGGCATTCGAAGCCTAATGCCTTCGGCCGTGATTCATGCACCGGTGCGTGAAAAAAACATGACTCGCTCTTGGGAGATTGAATATGCTCTTAAAAACAGTGTGCCTATTCAGCAAAGTTTGGAAAAAATTTGGAGTATCGATGAAAACCTTTGGGGACGATCCATTGAAGGCGGTCGTTTGGAAGAGCCAGATTTTGCCCCACCCGAAGAAATATTTCAATGGACCCAATCTGCAGAAAAAGCGGAAGTCAAACCACAAATCATTGATTTGCAATTTCAAGATGGCGTGCCCGTGGCCATCAATGGCGAGAAACACAGTCCTGCTAACTTGGTTTTGCAAATGAACCAAATAGCTGGAGCTCACGGAATCGGCCGGATCGATATTATGGAAGATCGAATGATGGGCTTAAAGGTTCGCGAAAATTATGAATGCCCTGGCGCCACGGTTTTTTTGAAAGCCCATCGGGCCTTGGAAAATTTGGTTCTCACTAGGGATGAAATTCGTTTCAAAAGCTTAATCGATCAAGAGTGGAGTCAGATGGCCTATGAAGGGCGTTGGTGGGATCCTTTAAAAGAAGACTTAGAAGCTTTTATTGGAGAAACCCAAAAACGTGTAAGTGGGCATGTGATATTAAAACTTTACAAAGCCAATTTAACTGTCGTTGGTAGAAAATCAGATTGGGCCCTGTACTCTGAAGACCTGGCTTCCTTTGATACCACAACCTTTGATCAAAGAGAAAGCACAGGCTCTGTAAAAAATTTTGGGCTGCAAGCTCGCATGTATCAACAGCTTTTGAAAAAAAGAAGGTAACAATGTCTAAACTTTGGGGTGGTCGCTTCACTCAAGACACGCACAAAGAAGTGGAGTCTTTTACGAGCTCTCTGAGTATCGATCAACGGCTTTGGAAAGTGGACATTCAAGCCTCCATCGCCCATGCCCAAATGCTGGGACGGCAGAATATCATTCCTCCCTCCGAGGCTCAGCTCCTCATTCAAGGATTGGCCGATATCGCCAAAGACTTGGAGTCTGGCGCTTCCACTATAGATCCCTGTTCTGAAGACATTCATTCAGATATCGAAAAGAAATTAGCGCATAAAATTGGAAGTATCGCTGGCAAGCTCCACACTGCTCGTAGCCGTAACGATCAGGTAGCCACAGATATTCGGATCTATTTAAGAACTGAAGTCACTGAAATAGAAAAAATCATTTCCGAACTGCAAGCTTTTATTGTCCAAAAAGCCTCTGAACATCTTCATACCATGTTGCCTGGAATGACTCACACTCAGCATGCTCAACCGGTGAGCCTCGCCCAGCATCTGTTAGCGTATTTTTGGATGCTCGAGCGGGACCGCGAGCGTTTTCATGAATCACAAAAACGAATCAATCATCTTCCACTGGGTGCCGCAGCCCTTGCGGGGACTGGTTTTCCTACCGACAGAATCCAGTTGGCCACTGATTTAGGATTTCATTCCCTCTGTGAAAATAGTTTAGATGCTGTCAGTGACCGCGATTTCATCGTTGAATTTTTATCTTCGGCCTCTCTATCCATGATGCATCTTTCAAAACTGAGTGAAGAGCTGGTCCTGTGGAGCTCTCCCGAATTTGGATTTGTTGAATTAGCCGATGAGGTCACCACGGGTTCAAGCATTATGCCACAAAAGAAAAATCCAGATGTGGCAGAGCTTATCAGGGGACGTGTTGGTTTGGTCTATGGTGATTTGATGGGAGCCTTGACCATGCTGAAAGCTTTGCCATTAGCCTATAATCGAGACTTACAAGAAGATAAGACTTTTCTATTTCGAAGTGTAGACACTTTAAAATCATGTTTGCGTCTGACTCATCTCATGTTAAAAAAAGCTTCGTTTAAAGCACAAAAAATGAAATCCAGCTTAGAGGGAGATTTTTCTAATGCAACGGATTTAGCTGATTACCTCGTTACCAAAGGATTGTCTTTTCGTATCGCCCACGAAATTGTTGGCAAGCTGGTTCAGCACTGCTTAGAAAATAAAATAAAAATGGAAGCCCTCACTTTCCCTGAATTAAAAAAAATGAATGCGGTTTTTGATGAGGATGTTTTGCTGATTCTTTCCCATGAAGCCGTCATGAATTCTCGGACTTCCAGGGGAGGCACTTCCCCTAAAGCCGTAGCGGCCCAGCTCGAACTTGCCAAAAAGTTATTAAACATATACTAAACAGGGGTTCCAACTTTGACTCAAAGTAGGAACCCTCCTTATTGAGCAACTCCACTCCCATTAACTACTACATAATTTGGAAATTGGTAATTTTGATAATAAGTGAAAATCCCTCCAACCAGAAGGTTAGATCCGTCCCAGAGCAAAGAGCTGCCCACGACACCAAATCCGCTAAGCCCGCTGCCGGCAACAAAAACTGTATCCTGAAGACCGCTGCCTAAAGCAATTTTAGAAAGATACTTGGCTGAAGCACCTCGATAGGTGGTAAAAGCTCCTGCCACAAACAAAGAAGTCCCATCACTGGCAAGGGCATTCACAGTGCTACCAAAACCCACTGTTCCCGTGCTTGTAAAAGTCGTGTCTAAATCACCACTGCTCGTATCGACTTTCGCGATGCGATTGACGGTGATCCCTTTATAGGTTGTAAAGGTTCCGCCCATATATAAGGAACTTCCGTTAACGAGAAGGGTATTGACGTTGTTGTTCACGCCGTTAGAGGCCGAGGGACTAAATGTCGTATTCAGAGCGGCATTGGAGTAATCCAATTTGGCAACACGATTGGCAGAGACGCTTTTATAGGTGGTGAATTTGCCTCCAATATAAACGTTAGAACCACTGATAACAATGGCATAGACAGAGCTGCTCGGTCCCGTTGTCGTGCTAAAAGTAGCATCCAAAGTTCCTGAAAAATTCAACTTGGCAAGATACTTCAAAGCGGTGCCCTTGTAACTGGTAAAATCGCCTCCAATAAATAAGTCCAAACCGCTGATAGCGATGGCCCAGACACTGCTATTAGCGCCATTGTTGCCAGAGGCAGGATTAAAGGTTGTATCTAAAACTCCATTAGAATCAAGTTTAGCGATACGATTGGCTGCAGCTCCCCGATAAGTGGTAAAATCTCCACCCACAAAAATCGTAGAACCAGATAGAGCTATCGCGCGAACATTATTATTAAAACCATTGGCCGCACTTTGAGAGTTAAATGTCGTATCCAAGTTTCCTGCAGCATCAATTTTTGCAATATAATTTGCCGTTGAAAAATTTCGATAAGAATAAAAATTTCCCCCCACATAAACTCCATTGGCACTTGCTAAAATAGCATTCACATATCCACTAGCTCCATTGGCCCCGCTGCTGGGATTGTAGGTCGTATCCAGAACTCCATCCGTACCCATTTTGGCCACCCGAACAGCACTTAAATTTCGGTAGGTTGTGAAAAGCCCACCAGCGTACAAGGAAGCTCCTGAAAGATACAATGCATTCACAGTATTTGATGCGCCATTAGCGCCAGAACTTGGACTAAAAGTTGTATCCAGAACGGCTGTCGTGAGGTTTACTTTTGCAATGCGATTTGCAGCTGCGGATTTATAGGTCGTAAAAGCGCCTCCTAGATACAGGCTCACGCCATCTGTAACGATACTGTAAACCGCAGCACTAGGTCCAGTGGTTGTCGAGAAGGTTCCATCTAGAACTCCACTCGAAGAAATTTTCGCTAAGTACTTAAGAGCAGTCCCGCGATAGGACGTAAAGTCTCCCGCAATAAAAACATCTGTTCCATTCAAAACGATAGTTCTGACGATATTATTCGCTCCATTATTACCAGATGCAGGATTAAAAGTGGTATCCAAAATACCTGTAACGGAATCCACCTTAGCGATACGGTTTGCTACACCTCCGCGATAGGCTGTAAATGACCCACCTATATAGACCGCCCCGCTTCCTACAACGACGGAATAAATCGATCCACTTGAAAAACCAACGGTTCCAGTACTCAGGAAAGTGGTATCCAGAACCCCGTTGGAATCCACTTTGGCTATACGATTTACCGTTGTTCCCCGATATTTCGTAAAGTCTCCACCAAGATATATGCTCGTTCCTTGAACTGCGATAGTGCGAACAATCCCCGCCGCACCATTGGTACCAGAGGGAGGATTAAATGTCGTGTCCAAAACACCCGACGAATTTATTTTTGCAACTCGATTCGCAGGTCTTCCCCGATAGGTAGTGAAATCTCCACCAACAAGGATATTACCATCCGCCATTTCAGCAAAGGCATAAACCTGCCCATTAAAACCAGAACCCGTCATAAAACTGGTGTCTTTGGTTCCATCTGAATTCGTTCGAACCAGGTACATATCACGATTGAGCGAAAGGCTGTTAAACGTTCCTCCAAAAAGAGTACTACCATCTGGAAGTTTTTGCATGGCCAAGATCTGCCCATTTAAAGACATTCGAAGTTGGTAATTGTAAGTCATCGGTAACGATGTGATGTTGTTACCGCTATCAGTTTGACTTAAGGTCAAACTGCGTGTTCCCGAGGTTCCTGTAATTTCAACATAAAGCTTGTAGGCGCCTGCCGTGCAGGTCAAACTGGAAGGGCCTGTGATGTTTGTCCCATAGGTTATTTCAATGGTGTAGGCATTGTCACAGGAACCTGCAATAGCGAATTCCGGCTCAGTGATGAGCTCATTGTTGACGGGGGTGTTCACTGTCAAAACTGGAGGTGTGGTGTCGGCGAGCCAACCCGCAGAAGATTGCTGAGTTAAATTTCCAGCATTGTCAATGACCTGCATGTTCACATAATAGGTTCCGCCTTCAGTCAAAGAAAGACCAGTGGCCGTGAAAGAACCTCCCGATACCGTTTTCCAAGGAGCTATATCAAAGGCTAAATCCCCGGTTGTCCCCGTTCCAATAGCATACTGGTATTTTTGCACACCACTACCCAAATCATCCGTGGCCGATTCCGTGTAGGTCACGGAAGGAGACTCTGTCAGAGAATTATAAATGGCGGCGTGAAAAGGGGCATCAAGCCAAATTGGAGCCGTATCATCGTGAATAATACTATCACTAACACAGGCACTTGTGTTTCCTGCCAGATCTCTGGTTTTCATATACACAGATACCAAAGAATTGGTCGCTGCTAAATTCCAAGCCATCGTTGTCGCAAAAGGTTCCCATACTCCCCCGCTGGAACAAGCAGGATCTTCAGTGAGATACATTTCTGAGGCTCCTGTAGAACCCAAGAAAAGGTTCACTGCCGTCGTCGCCGTAATGGCTGCATTTCCATTGATAACCAGACTGTTAACGCTGGGACTCACCACATCTTTTGTTAAACTCACCGTGGCCTGAGTGGCTGGATTTCCCGCAACGTCGTTATGGTTTAAATTAAGAGTGATCGTTCCATCAGGAACGGCGGTGAAATTAACTGATTTGCTAAAACTTCCTGAACTGCATGTTGTCGAAGCACTCACCGAGCCAGAAATATTAATGGTAAGTGCGTTCTCACTGCAGGAACCTGAAATAAGAACGGAGGTCACATTGCTGGAATTTATGTAATCCGAATCCAAAGGGGTGGAAAAACTGATCGTGGGAGCTACGGTGTCTTTAGTGTAATTAGCAATAATTTGAGTTGCAGAGTTACCTGCGGCATTTTGGTGATCAAAGGCCAGACTAAAGGGAGCCTCGGGAAATCCAGAAAGATCATAGGAAACACTCCAAACTCCACTAGCACAAGATGTTGTCGCTGTGATCGCTCCACTTAAAATAACAGGCTGCCCGGATTCGGAACAGGTTCCGTTAAAAGTAACCGCATTTTGATTGGCTATATTTACTGCGGATCCAGAGACTGGTGAACTGAGGGTCAATGTGGGAACTGTTGTATTTTTTGAAAAAATCCGAGTGATTTGGGACGCTGAATTTCCAGCCACATCTTGATGATTAATATAAAGCGTGACGGAACCATTAGGAACAGCCGTAGCATTTAGACTAGCACTCCAGTTTCCTGATGTACAGGTGACAGTGCTGGAAAGGGCACCGGATATGACCACGCCTTTTCCCTCTTCAGAACAAGTCCCTGTGAGATCCCAATGGGTCACATTGGCTAAATTAATAATGGAGTTCGCCAGAGGACTATCAAAACTCAGACTAGGTGAAAGGTTATCATGAATGATGGATTGATTCAGACAGGGGCTTAGGTTCCCTGCCACATCTTGATATTTTACATAAACCGTATTTAAGGAGTTCGCATAAGGCAAGGTCCAGGATCTAGAGCTCGCAAAGCTTTCCCATACGCCTCCTATAGAGCAAGTGGGAGAGTTCGTCACATACATCTTGGTTGCACCAAGACTTGCCAAGCTCAGGGTCACATTGAAATTTTTTGAATAGGCGGCACCGCCTTGGATAAGAAAACTATTGCTCGTTGGTGCCACCGTGTCTTTTATAAGAGGAAATGTCGCCGTGGTTGTCGTATTTCCAGCAAGGTCTGTCTGTGTGAGACTCCATTGAAGTGGCCCATCCACTAAGAGATTCAGATTCAAAGTGACCGACCATGTTCCGCTGACACAAGTACTCGTAGTTCCGTAGGATCCATTGAGACTCACCACTTGCCCCTCTTCAGAGCAGGTTCCACTAAGGGTTAAGGCATTTACATTATTCAAATTCACATAGCTATTTGCTGCGGGGGATGTGATAGCCATAGCTGGAGGCAGATTATCATGCAGAACGGCGGCTCCACCGACACAAGCTGATTCTTGAGCACTTGTTTTTGTGCTGCTATTATCTACCTGTCGTACTTTAAAATAAATTTCATTCAATTGATTTGCAAGAGGGAGTGTGTAGTCCTTAATTGGAGCATAGGTTTCCCAAACTCCACCGCTGGAACATGTAGAATCGGTGGTGATATACATTTCTCCTGCCTGCTGAGCGGCCAGGTTAAGAGCCACTTGAGAGTTTTTTGTCAGGCTCAAACCGGAATTAATTTCAAGTGACATAGGCTCAAAATTAATTGCCTTCTCGGGCGTGGGAGTCGTCGGAGACGAAGAATCAGGCTGAACCACTTTTTCAGGTACCTTAGGAACGCAACCAATAAGTTGCATAGTTAACACAGGTGCCAACAGCCAACGTCCTATTTTCATCTGAATGCTCCTCTAGTGTCTAGTGTCTAGTGTCTAGTGTCTAGATCCCAATTCAAAACCTTAATGCTAGACTTTAGATCGGATGTTTGTTGAAAAACTTTAACAGTAATTCAACTTATTTTAGAAAAACTGAAGGAAATCGATGATCTTAATTTCAGACGAATCACTTTGATACATTTTTATTGCGAATCCTCCGAAGGACTTTTTTGGATACCTGTCCAAAAAAGTCCAGAAATAATTGGACAGGTATCCAAAAAAGTCTATAGTAAACCTTATGGAAAGATACATAAAAAAGCAAATTCTGGCGGATTTGAATGAAAAAATGGTTTTACTCGCTGGCCCTCGCCAGGTTGGTAAGACAACCCTCTCTAAAATTCTACTAAAAAATTGTGACTACATGAATTGGGATATCGATGAAGATCGATCGCGAATTCTTGCCAAGGAGTTTCAAAAAAGTTCTCTTTGGGTGTTTGATGAAATTCACAAATATAAAAAATGGCGAAATTATTTAAAAGGACTGGTTGATAAGTTTCAATCGGATCAAAAAATTTTGGTGACAGGAAGTGCCAGGCTGGATGTTTTAAGAAAAGGTGGCGACAGCCTTCAGGGTCGTTACCACTTTCTTCGACTAATGCCATTAACAGTAAATGAATTGAAACTTTCAAACAATCAAGACGTCCTAGACCTATATGAATTAAGTGGTTTTCCTGAACCTTTTTTTAAGGCATCAAAGGTCGGCTGTAATCGATGGTCAAGATCCTATAGAGAGAGGATCGTTCGGCAAGAAGTAGCTTCGAACGAGCAATTTCATGATCTTGCAACAGTGGAGATTGTTTTTCAAAGACTGCCATCATTGGTCGGTGGGCTATTTTCAGCAAACAGTCTGTCCGAAGATGTTCAGGTGGATCAAAAAACCATAGTTAAGTGGGTGAATGCCTTAGAAAGACTCTATGCCATCTTTAAGGTCGCGCCATTTGAACCACCAAAAATTAAGGCAATTAAAAAAGCGCAAAAGATATTTTTTTACGATTGGAACGCGATTATAGAGCCGGGACATCGATTTGAAAATTTTGTAGCGGTTCACTTGTTGAAGTGGGTCTATTTTGAACAGGATGTTCAGGGTCGCGATTTAGACTTGAGGTTTTATCGTGACAAATATGATCACGAGGTTGATTTTATAATTTTAGAAAATAGCAAACCAATGATGTTTATTGAAACAAAACTAACAGACCAAGAGACCTCAAAGGGCTTGCGCTATCTCAAATCAAAATATAAAAACGTGCGTGCCCTTCAAATTCACATTCTTGGGAAAAAGGAATATATCGATGGAAGTGGAATCGAGCATTGCCATTGCCTCAAACTTCTCAAAGAGTTGGTTTGAACAAATTTATAAAGAGTAAAGCAGCTCATTGCGAGCTGCTTTAGATAATGAAAAGATCTTTTAAACGCGACCTTGGATTCCCATGGTTTCACCAATGTGCTCTCCATGTTGGTGAAGGTCTAAACCAATAGTCTCTGCCTCGAGATCAATTTCTAAAGGTAAAATTTTACGGATTAGACTAAATCCAAGATAAGAAGCCACTGCCGTGTATGTAATAACCACAACCAGACCGATCAGATGGGCTCTGAGAGTGCTGGTATTTCCTGATATCAAACCCACATCTTGAGCTAGAACAGCCGTCATGATCATTCCGACAATTCCACCAATACCGTGACAAGGAAAAACATCGAGGGTGTCATCTACTTCGGTACGAGATCTTAGAGTCACCACGTAATAAGCCGCTATGGAGGCAATGGTACCTATAAAAACACTTGACCCCACACTCACAAAACCAGCAGCGGGAGTAATTCCAACAAGGCCAATCACAGCACCGATACAAGCTCCAAGAGCTGAAGGTTTCCCTTTTTTCCACCAATCTAGAAGTAACCATGTCAACATACCTGCTGCAGAAGCGGTATTCGTGGTTAAAAAAGCTTGTACGGCTTGAGAATTCGCACCTAGTGCAGATCCTGAGTTAAACCCAAACCAACCAAACCAAAGAAGACCTGTTCCTAGCATGACAAAGGGTATATTGCTTGGAATGTGTTCAGCATTAGCTCGTTTTCTCATCATCAGCGCGGCGACGAGGGCTGCAATTCCCGCAGAAATATGAACTACCGTACCACCTGCAAAATCAAGAACTCCCAATTTTCTGAGGAAACCATCGGGATGCCAAGTCCAATGGGCGATAGGAGCATAAATAACTAAACTGAAAAATACCAGAAACAGAAGATAGGCCTTGAAACGGATTCTTTCAGCAAAGGCTCCAGAAACTAATGCCGGCGTGATAATAGCAAACTTCATTTGAAAAAGTGCAAAGAGAGCAAAAGGAATCGTAGCCGAGTAGACTGCATTGGGTGAAAATCCTACATTTTGAAAGCCCAAATAGGTAAAGGGGTTTCCAATAATTCCACCTAAACTATCGCCAAAGGAAAGGCTAAATCCAACAAGGACCCATAAAAGACTAACGACAGACATGGAAATAAAACTTTGAAACATGGTAGAAAGAAGATTTTTTTTACGAACCATCCCACCATAGAACATCGCTAAACCTGGAGTCATTAAAAGAACTAATCCCGTGGCCGTCAGAATCCAAGCCGTGTCACCAGAATTAATTAAATTTGTGTTATTCATATCACTAACCTCATCTTTTGGTCCTCTCCTAACAATATGGCAGTCCCTTTATTGAGATTGAGCCAACTGTTGAAAATTTCTATACCCAAATATTACTGAAAAAATTTTTAGACCGCCGAATTCTTTGCAAAAAAATGTTTCATTAACTGAAACTATTTCCAAACAAAAAAAGCTGCCTTTAAACTTTTACAATTATTGGATTCAAACAAATTATTATAAAAATATTTATAAAGGCAATAACAAATTGAAAAAATTAAATCAGTGACGGTAAAAATTCCTTATGTTAGAGCGAGATTAAGAGTCCTGAGGAAACAATCCATGTCAAAAGTCATTACACCAATTGAAATTTTTAGAGAATGGTTTGAAGAAGCTAAAAAGAAAGAAGAAATCTATCCTGAAGCTATAGCTCTAGCAACTGTTTCTTCATTAGGAATGCCTGATGTGCGAATGGTCCTCATGAAGTCTTTTGATGAAAGCGGTTTCGTTTTTTTTACAAATTATCAAGGGAAAAAAGCTCAGGATATTGAGTTTTGTTCCCAAGCAACAATTTGCTTTTACTGGAAATCCTTACAACGACAAATTCGCATTTCTGGAACCTTAGCAAAAACCTCTGCCCAAGAATCTGATGACTACTTCCAAACTCGTCCACGCTTAAGTCAAATCGGAGCATGGGCCTCTAAACAAAGTGAAGTCATGAGCAACGAATACGAATTAGAAAAACGAGTTGTTGAATTTACTTTAAAGTTTCACGTCGGCCCCGTTCCCCGTCCTCCTCATTGGGGCGGCTATCGATTGAGCCCCCAACGTTTTGAATTCTGGGAAGAACGTCCCTCCCGCATTCACCGTCGTAGAGAGTTTTTATTGAAAGATTCAAAATGGACTTCTTCATTTATATTTCCCTAAAATCAGCATACCGAATCTTTAAAGTGAAGGCCTTTTTTCGAATGCAAGACTAATTAACGAAGGCAAAAGAGTTATCTTTTATATGGACCAACCTGGGCCTTGAATTGCCCAAGGTATTTTTTAAAGAAACTTAAGTATTTCATCCATTTTCACTTTGGCGTCGCCAAAGAGCATCCGGGTGTTCTCTTTATAAAATAAAGGATTATCCACTCCTGCATAGCCAGGAGCCATGCTTCTCTTTGAAACGATGGTCAGTTTGGACTTCCAAACTTCTAAGACCGGCATTCCTGCGATAGGACTTGTGGGATCTTCAAGGGCTGCTGGATTTACAATGTCATTGGCGCCAATAATAATAACCACATCAGTACTGGGAAGATCATGATTAATTTCTTCCATTTCATAAACTATATCGTAGGGAACTTTGGCTTCTGCTAAAAGTACATTCATATGCCCTGGCATTCGACCGGCAACTGGATGAATCGCAAAACGCACGTTCAATCCCTTTTCCTTTAGCTTCCGAGTGATATCATAAATAGTATGCTGAGCTTGGGCTACGGCCATTCCATAACCTGGAACAATCACTACATTTTTGCTGGTTAATAATTGATTGGCTACTTCCTCTGCCGACATGGCTGTCACCTCACCCTGGGGCTCTGTCGACGTTGCGAGAGCGGAGACTTTGTTTTTATTTTCTGATCCAAATCCACCGGCGATAACGCTTATAAAACTTCGATTCATCGCTTTGCACATGATATAACTTAGCACTGCTCCGCTAGAGCCAACCAAGGCTCCAGTCACAATTAATAAATCATTAGAAAGCATGAAACCTGTAGCTGCTGCCGCCCAGCCAGAATAACTATTTAACATACTAACGACAACGGGCATGTCGGCTCCACCAATGGCCATGACCATGTGAATACCAAAGAGAAGAGCCAGTACAGTCATTCCTGAAAGCGCAAAAATTTTCATTTGAAAATCTTCGGTCCATAAAAAACAAACACCCAAGGCCAAGGCTGCCAAGCCAATGGTTAGGTTCATAAAATGCCTTCCTGGCAGTAATAAAGATTTTCCATTAACCCGACCACTCAATTTTCCAAAAGCTACAACGGAGCCGGAAAATGTAACAGCGCCGATCAAAACACCTAAATAAATTTCCATTTCATGTATGAGAAACCCAGCTCCATGAATATTTTCTCCACTCGATTCGATAAAGCTATTATAACCCACCAAGACGGCGGCCAACCCAACGAAGCTGTGTAAAATCGCGACAAGCTCTGGCATTTCTGTCATCTTAACTTTTTGCGCACCGACGTAACCAATCACACCACCAATCGTTACCGCCGCTATTAAGATACCTAATGATTGCACTTGGGGATTTAAAAAAGTAACTACCAAGGCCACAGCCATTCCTAGCATTCCATAATAATTACCACGTCGCGCGGAAGACTGATGGCTAAGCCCACCTAAACTAAGAATAAATAAAACACTTGCTCCTAAGTAACTCGCTGTGAACACACCTTCTGAAATCATCACCAATCTCCATTATTGAGAAATAATATCTATCAAATTAATTATTTTCGAAACATCTTTAACATTCTGTGTGTCACGGTAAAACCGCCCACAATGTTTATCGTGGCAACAAGGATGGCCAAACCCGCAAGGGCTTGAACCACAACGTGACTCGAAGATATCTGTAAAAAAGCACCAATAGCAATAATTCCACTGATCGCGTTGGTCACGCTCATTAATGGCGTATGCAAAGAAGCCGTCACATTCCAAACCACCATGTATCCCACAAAACACGAAAGAACAAAAACCGTAAATCTCGCCAGAAATTCTGGAGGAGCCAATTGACCAACCACTAGCAAGGCAATCGCGCTCACGAAAATCGAAATAAACAAAGACAACATACTAGATTCTTTTGCGGGTGCCTTATTTGAAGCTTGGGTTGGGGTGGGCAACGGCGTTGATAATTTCGAATCACTTACAGCTTTTTGCACAGCTGCCATGGATGGCGGCGGGGGTGGAGGCCATGTGATCTCACCTGCTTTGACGATAGTAGCCCCTCGTAAAACTTCATTCTCCATGTTGATCTGAATCACTCCATCTTTTTTTGGAGTCAGCTCTTCTAATAAACGCCACAAATTGCTTGCATACAATTGACTTGATTGTTTTGCTAAACGACTTGGTAGGTCTGTATACCCAATCAAAGTCACTCCACTTTTTATCACCACTTTTCCTGGTTCTGTGAGTTCGCAATTTCCACCTTGCTCAGCCGCTAAATCCACAATCACACTTCCAGCTTTCATTGACTTGACCATCTCTTGAGTGATCAGCGTCGGAGCTTTTTTCCCAGGGATCAATGCGGTGGTAATAATAATATCAACTTCCTTTGCCTGCTGAGCAAAAAGCTCCATCTCTGCCTTGATAAAGGCTGCACTCATTTGCTTAGCATAACCACCTTGACCCGTGCCTTCTTCAATAAAATTTAGTTCTAAAAATTCGGCCCCCATGCTCTTCACTTGATCCTTCACTTCAGGACGTGTATCAAAGGCTCGCACCACAGCACCGAGACCACTCAAGGTGCCCATCGCTGCCAAACCAGCCACCCCTGCGCCAATCACTAAAGCCTTAGCTGGAGGGACTTTCCCAGCTGCCGTTATTTGACCGGTAAAAAATCTTCCGAAATGATGAGCCGCTTCGATAACGGCACGGTAACCAGCAATATTTGCCATGGAACTTAAGGCATCCATTTTTTGAGCTCGAGAAATTCTTGGAATGCAATCCATTGCCAAAACATCAGCTTTACTTGCTGCTAATTTTTTTAACAATTCAGGATTCTGACCTGGCCAAACAAAACAAATCAAGGTCTGACCTTTCTCTAGAAGCTCCACTTCATTTTTTCCAAGCTGAGTATTCATCTCAGGCGCACGCACTTTCAGGATCAGCTCTGCCTGCTTCCATAAGCTTAAGGAGTCAGAAACTATTTGGCATCCTGCCTTCTCATAATCTTCATTCAAAATATCGGATAAAACTCCGGCATCTCTTTCAACAAGTATTGAAAAACCTAGCTTTATCATTTTCTCTGCCACATCAGGGGTCAGTGCTACTCGTTTTTCACCTGCATGTACTTCCTTAGGTATGCCAATTTTCATTTTTCATCTCCCTATTTCATTCTCTCCTTTAATACATTCATTCATTGAAGGCAAAAAAACATAATTGATTCCTCGTTTTTAGTGTGGCGTGCCGAGAAAAATTGACAGTTCTCTAAAATCTCTGCAAGATTTTTGAATCAAGAATTCCACCCTAAGGAGCTATCCGTGAAACAATTTAAAATGAGTCTAAGTATAAAAATTTTGTTACTTTTATTTTTGACCCATTTGTTTTTTAACTTAGGGTGCTCCAGCTGGGTGCTTAAAGATAAATGTGAAAAAACAAATTGGTTTGAATACTCGCAAAACATTGCCTTTCAGGGGAAGTACCTTGAAGAAGACGCCTTTGTAAAAGACTGCAAAGGTGTTGATCGCATCAATGCCTCACAAATAGATCAAGGATTTAAACTAGGCCGCGAAAAAATGTGTGGTTACGATGAAATCTATAAACGTGCTCTTCAGGGGCAACCCGTTTTTTTTAAATTTTGTGATGGCCTTGAGCCAAGCTTGATGAGAAAACGGTTTGCTGAGGGTTTGATCATTTTTTGCACTCAAGAAAGAGGATACGCTTATGGTAAATCGGGCCAAGTCTACCAAAAAGTATGCAATGCCAAACAAGAAATTGATTTTCTACCAGGGTACTTTCAAGGACGAAAAGAGTATTTGACTCAGTTTATTATTGATAAAAAAGATTTTGAAACGAGACAATCTCGCTTGCTCGAAAGTCTAGAAACCGGTGAAGCTAACCTCTCTCGTGCCTACTCTTCAATTCCTAACCTCTTGCAATGCCAGGTTGTAAATGTTTACAACCAAGCACTTAAAAAAGATGAGAGTAAAAATGTCTGCTCAGAACCTGGGTATATTATGCGCCAGAGAACTTCACTTTTTGAATCTCTATCTGCCGCCAGATCCCAAACTCACTCAGCAAGACAGACTTTAATTGAATCTCGAGATAAAATCCAATGGGCCCAGCATGAGCTTTCTATTCTTCCAATAATTCCCGCAAAAATTACTGAAGTCTCAAATCACTAATACGGTTGGGCTTGATGACTCCGTCCTACTTAAACCTAAGAACGAGATTGAAAAGAGTCTTAACGCCCTTATTAAAACTTAATCGAGTGACCTTTTTTATCAACTTTCGTTTGGAGGTAATTTCGATTATGAGGGTTAACAAAAACCATTGTTGGCATTCTTTCAGTAATGAGAACACCCATTTCTTTAAGCTGTTTTTCTTTATCTGGGTTATTACTAAGTAATCTAATGGATCTAATCCCCAAAGCTTTGATCATTTGAGCAGCTACAGAATAATTTCGGCTGTCTTCTTCCAAACCTAATTTGATGTTGGCTTCGAAGGTATCAGCCCCCAAATCTTGAAGGGCATAGGCTTCTATTTTATCATACATGCCGATACCCCGACCCTCTTGCCTTAGATACAGCAAAGCCCCTCCATCTTCCTTAATTTTCTTTAGAGCTTCATTTAATTGATCACCACAATCACAACGTTTCGAACCGAAAACGTCACCAGTTAAGCATTCAGAATGCAGGCGAACCAATACATTTTCCTTAGAACGAACCTCACCAGAGACAATAGCTAGATGTTCTCTTTTATCTATTAAACCCTTAAAAGAAACAAAATTAAAATCTCCATATTTGGTTGGAACCTGAATGAGTGTTTGAATTTCGGCATTAGGAAGAGATTTAGGATTCATTTTTATTTAGTCACTTCCCAATAAGTTCCCTCTGGAGTGTCACTGATCGAAATCCCCATGGAATTTAATTTGTCCCTTAACTCATCTGATTTTTGATAGTCTTTCATTTTTCGAACTGAATTTCTTTCCGCAACAATTTCTTTTACCAATTTAATATCTATTTGATTTAGTTCTATTAATTTTTGATCCAAAAAATCCAAAAAAATGACTGGATCTTCATTAAATAAAGAAATAAGCTTCCCAACTTTAAGAAAAAAAATCTGAAATTGCTGACACTTCTCAACTAAGGCGGGCGAAGGTTTCAAACCTCTCTTAACTGATTGATTGAAATTTTTTATCACCTCGTAAATCACGGCCATCATTTCTGCTGTGTTAAAATCATCACTCAAAACTAAAATAATTTTCTGCCATGCCTTCGCTAAATCGGTTGCCTCTTTGAGACTTGTTGACGCTTGTACCGAATGATAAGGAGAGTAATTTTTAGCGAGTGCAAGACTAGAATAGATTTTAGCAAGACTCGAAATACTCCTATTGATAGTTTCATCGCTGAAATCAGCAACCGTTCGATAATGTACCGACAAGATAATAAACTTATAAATTTCTGGATGATATTTCTCTGTAAATTGTCGCAAGGAAATAATATTTCCTAGAGACTTACTCATTTTTTGCCCAGAAAAATTCAGCATCTGCCAATGAATCCAGTACTTCACGAAGGACTTATGACTGCAACCTTCGGATTGAGCGATTTCATTTTCGTGATGAGGAAAAATCAAATCACTACCGCCTCCATGTATATCTATTTGCTGACCGAAAATATTTTCAATCATTGCGGAACATTCAATATGCCACCCAGGACGCCCTGCCCCCCATGGAGAGCTCCAACTAGGCTCACCTGGTTTTGCGGACTTCCAAAGTGCAAAATCAAGAGGGTTTCTTTTTTTCTCATCCACTTCAACTCGCGCTCCAGCTAGTAATTCTTCCGTATTTCTACCACTTAATTTTCCATAATTTTGAAATTTTTCTATCGAGAAAAAAACATCGCCATTTTGAACATAAGCCATATTATTCTCAATAAGCTGAGAGACCATTTCCTGTATGGCCTCCATGCTTTCTGTCACTTTTGGATTATAATCATGGGGACGTAAACCTAAAATCTGAAAATCTTTTTTATATTCTTGGATATAATTTTCTGAGACTTCAGACGAAGGCAATTTTAACTCATTTGCCCTCTTTATAATTTTGTCATCCACATCTGTAAAATTAAGAGCAAACTGAACCTGATAACCAATCTCCTCTAAATAATTTCGAATAAGATTGAATACAACTGGCCCTCTAAAATTGCCCACATGTAAAAAGTCATAGACCGTGGGACCACAGACGTAAATGGTCACGCGAGGAGGATTCAAAGGGACAAACAATTCCTTTTTTTTTGTTAAACTATTAAAAATTTTTAATTCCATTTTCATAGATACTTCCATTTAACTTAAATTGGCAAAGCGCTTCCTATTTATTAAGGCTAGAGATAATTTTTTCTGCCCTATGAACCAAAGATTTTTTATTCATTAAAGGAATAAGTACTTTCAACTCCATGCCGTGGGGTTTTCCAATAACAGCCACTCTCATCGGCATAAATAAGAATTTACCCTTTACCTGAGACTTGGTTTTCACCTCATCCTGAATTTTTAAAAAATCCTCTTCGTTATAGTTCTCTTTGGGATTGGATTCCAAGACTTCTTTCCATGTATTAATAACCAAAAGTGAGCTGGGCCAATCAGTAATCTCTTTGGACTCTGGTAATAATTGGAAAAACTGGTCATCCAATAGCTTGTATGACTCAACGGCATCCATCAATGTCTCCAAATAAGGTTTAAAAACTTTTAGCGATTGACTTTGCCACTCTTTATTTTGAAGAAATTGAACCTTATGTTGAACTAAGAAGGGCTCGATGAGTTTCCATAGCTCAGGCTCTGGCATGACTCTAAGATGTTGTGAATTCACCCATTTTAACTTCACTCTATCAAATATCGCTCCTGAGGAATGTAATCGATCAGTTGAGAAGGACTCCTTCATCTCTGCCAAACTTAAGATTTCTTTTTCTTCAGGGTGAGACCACCCCAGCAAGGCAATAAAGTTAAGAATCGCCTCTGGCAAATAACCTTCCTCTTTAAACTGATGGCAACTTGTAGCTCCCTTTCTTTTAGAAAGTTTTTGCCGATCTTCATCCAGAACCAAGGAAACATGGCCAAATTGAGGTGTTTCCCATGCCATTGCTTCATATATCATTAACTGTCTTAAGGTGTTGGAAAGATGCTCTTCCGCTCTGAGAACATGGGAAATTTTCATATAATGATCATCTACAACACAACAAAAATTATAAACAGGCATGCCATCAGATCTAAGCAGCACAAAATCGCCCACCATATCCGATGGAAACGTGACCTCATGACGAATGAGGTCTTGAAAGATATAGTCTTTCTTTAAATTCCTTGTTTTAAACCTGACAACGGCCTTCGAACCCTTTTTTAATTCAGCCTGAGCCTGCTCCAGGGTCCAATTTTCATAAGGGCTCTGAACATGAAGCTGTCCCACTTCACCTGAAGATTCGTGATTTTTCAACTCTTCCCGTTGTTTTTCAATTTCCTCATCGGTAAGAAAACAATAATATGCTTGCCCTTTCTTAAGCAGCTCTTGAGCAACTTCCTGATAGATTTTTTGCCTCGCTGACTGCTTGTAGGGACCAAAGCTCCCGCGCTCAATGAGTGTTTTGGCATCGGGACCCTCTTCCCACTCCAACCCCAACCATTGCAAATCTTCAAGAACCATTCGCAGGGACTCAACACTTGAACGGGCCTCATCTGTATCTTCAATACGAATGATGAAATCACCATGATTTTTTCGAGCATACAAAAAATTATAAAGAGCGGTTCTTGCACCACCTACATGAAGGTAACCCGTAGGGGAAGGGGCATACCGAACACGAACTTTTTCAAATGTCCCTATTTTTATGATAGAATTCATTATGGCTGTTGTCATAGCTAGGTATAATAATATTATTATTATTTGGAGCTCAACCTATTTATTTATATATAACTGTATTTGTATTTATATTTGTATTTCTTTATATAAATTTGCATTTCTATTTATCATTCAAACCGAAGATGTCTTTGACGTCCTCTTGATTGAAAAGCTCTTCTTCAGAGGTTGCTAGAGTTAACTCTTTAAACAAGAGGGTCCTAGCGGTATCAAGCATTTTTCGCTCTCCAAAGCTTAATTCTTTATCAATTTTTAAAACAAACAGATCTCTTAAAACTTCAGCTATTTCAAAGACAGAGCCAGTTTTGATTTTTTCCATGTACTCGCGGTAACGGCGGTTCCAGGTTTGGTTATCAATTTTAACATCCCTCTCTTTGAGGATGCCAACTACTTTTGAGGCTTCTTCTTTACTAATAATAGGCCTTAAACCCACCGATTTAACGTTATCCTTGGGAATCATGATCTTCATTCCAGTTTCAAAGATTTGAACTGAATAAAAAGTTTGTTTATTACCAAGAATTTCTTTAACTTCAATAGACAGAATACGTCCAACACCATGTCCTGGATAAACTGCATTTTCGCCAACTTTAAATCCGTTCATGAAACCTTCTTTCAAAAGATCATTAACAAGCCGTAACTTCTATCACGTTTGACACAATTTATCAATCAATAGTCTAAAAAAATGAAAAGATTACTCTAGAATTTTGTTTTGTAGACAGTCATGTCATAACAAATAAGAGCCACCGTCTATTTTTTTGGCAATCCAGAACGCCGCGTGACCAGTCAAAAATAACTTAACAGCTCGTCTTTTTTAACCAATGATCAAATCAAATCAGTGATTTAAAAAATCATTCGTCAATAGAAGGGGATAAATTGGAAGCTCTTATTTTCATTACAGATATTGTTGAAAAATTGATTCTTCTCTTAATGTTTGGATTGTCTGTTTGGTCCATTTCGATCATGATTGATCGGAAACGTTTTCTCAATGCTGAGAGCCAAGACGAGGATTTTGCAGTTCTCAAAAAAGAAATTTCTGAGCATAACTTTTCTGGGGTTGAAAAAATTTGCTCTCAAGGTACTTCTTTTTTTAAAAAAGCCCTGACTGTCGTCTTTAGAGCCGGAAAAAATCCTGAGTTTATCGACCGTGCCTTGATCTCCTACCTCAAAGAAGAAAAAATTCACCTAGAAAAAGGCTTGGTAGTCCTAGGAACACTGGGCGCCAACGCCCCCTTTATTGGACTTTTTGGAACGGTTCTTGGCATTATTAGATCCTTCGCCCATCTGGGGAGCCAATCAGGATCTGCCGCAGTGATGAGTGGTGTTTCTCAAGCCCTGTACGCCACCGCCATGGGACTTTTTGTCGCCATACCTGCAGTTATTGCTTATAACATTTTCTCTAAAAAAATTAAGGACTTGCAAAACAAAGTAGAATCACTCAAAGACCTCTACATCTCAAAACTGTAATTAATGGAGGATACCTAATGGCTGCACTCAATGAAGATTCGAACAACGAAGGTATCATGACGGCCATAAATATCACACCTTTTGTGGATGTGGTCTTAGTCCTATTAGTGATTTTCATGGTAACGGCACCCATGTTAGTCAAAGATATTCTTGAATTACGCTTGCCTAAAACAAAAACTGGAGATGGCCAAATGATGCAAACCCTTGGCGTGGCCGTGAACAAAGATGGAAATATTTTACTCAACGGGCAACTGACTGATGAAGCGGGTCTTTCTGAGGCTACGAAGTTATCTCTGGCAAAGAACCCACAGGCTCAGGCCCTTATCAGCGCAGACAAAGAAGCCTCTTATGGTAAAGTGGTCAAAGTGATTGATATTCTGAAAACCGCTGGGTTAGAAAAATTTGCCGTACAAATTGAAAGAGAAGAGAAAAAACCATGACTCTTTCTTCTTGGAAAGATTCACTGATTTGGAAAAGTCCACTGACTCTTTCATTAGTTATTCATTTTAGTTTTGTTATCTTGCTCGTTGGCTTAAATTTGAAACCGCCCACCAAAAAAATTGCGGTCCCATTTGAGGTTTATGATTCACCAAAAGTCGTTTCAAAAACCTTAAATTTAGAAACTCCTAAAGTTGAAAAGACCAAACCACCCGCACCGAATCTAGATACCAAGCCTGTTTTTGGGGTTTCCAGGAAGGCGATAACGACAATGACAAGTTCAGAAATCACTGCCGAAGTTAAATTAGGAAATACAATAGCAAAAGAACAAGATAATTTGAAGCTGGATCCAAAGGATCAAGATTCTTTACCTATTCCTGCCGATGACTATCTTGTCTCCAGCATGCCCCAGTTGGTTTCTGAAATCAGAATCCCCTATCCTGAAGCAGCAAAAAAAGCAGGAATTGAGGGACCTGTCATCATGGACCTCCTCATCGATGATCAGGGAAATGTTAGACAAGTCATCTTGATTAAAGGACCTGGATTTGGATTAAATGAGGCGGCTCTTTTGGCAATAAAGGATTTTCGTTTTAGGCCAGCGAAAATAAAAGATCAGTCTGTTGCTGTTAAAATTCGTTACACATATAGATTTATTTTGGAGAATAGATAATGAAAAAAAGAACTCTAGATTGCTATTTAATTATATTTTTATTTTTTAATTTCTTTTTTCACATTATCTGTTCAGCAGAGGAGTCCAATCTTAATAATGAGTCACTCAAATTTCAAGGTGTTTTAATTGAGAAAGGAACAAATAACCCACTCAAAGAAGTTTATGTATTTTTACTCCCTTTAAAACTCAAAACAATGACCGACTCCCGTGGACGTTTCAAATTTGATATCCCAGTTGATTCTAATTCTCAATCTTCCAATAGCACTCATTCTCAAAGTAAAACTGAGGATGAGTATCAACTTGTCGTCAATGTCAGTGGTTATAAAAAATTTGAACGGAACCTAGATCTCTCCGAAGCAAACACCTCTTTAAAATTATTCATTGAAAAAGAGTCTTATTTGGGGTTTGAAACCACGGTGATAGGGCAAAAACAAAAAAGAGATCAGACTCAAAAAACACTGACCCAGGAACAATTTCTGGCGATGCCTGGTAGTGGAGGTGATCCCATCAAAGCAGTTCAAAATTTGCCCGGCGTTAACAGAGTTCAAGGTTTTTCCTCCCAAGTCGTCATCCAAGGAGGCGAACCGAAAGATACTTCCTATTCTTTGGAGGGGCATGAAATACCTATCGTTTTTCACTTCGGTGGTTTATCTTCTGTTGTCATGCCGGAAGCCTTAGAACAAGTTGATTATTTATCTGCTGGCTATGGAGCTGACAACTCTAGGGCGACTGGTGGAATTATCAATTTAAAAACCAAAATACCCAACTCTGGAGATCGCTCTAAAAAATCTTTTTTCTTTGCAGACAACCTTAAAATTGGCGGACTTTATGAAAGCACGGTGGATCCTGAAACCTCTTATTTGATCAGCGCGAGAGCCAGTTACATCGGTCTTTTTCTTCAACAAGTTGCCAAAAATCAAGAGGAAGCCAATTTAACTGTGGCACCTGAGTTTTACGATATTACCGGAGTCTATCATAAAAAAATTAATTCAAAGGATGATTTTAATTTGGTTAGTGTCGCTTCCAGAGATATTTTGTCCTTTGTATTAAAAGAGCCTATCAAAACGGACCCATCTTTTCGCGGAACTTTTTATAATGAAACGCAGTTTTATCGTTTCATTCCTAGTTGGTCGCGAAAATTAGAAGACAATAACTCCCTAAAATTCTCCGCAGGATTGGGTCAGAATCAAGTCCTCATTGATCTAGGACAACAATATTTTAATTTGCAATCTGACATTTTAAGTTTGCGAGGTGAGTATGAGCATTCTTTCAACTCTGACTGGATTTCTCAATGGGGAGTGGACAATATCTATGGCCAAGCCAAGGTAAAAATAAAACTGGTTCAGCCTCGAAGCGAGGGTGGCGTGAGCAATCCTTTCGCTTCCAGCGAAATCAAAGAACGAAATATCACCGGGAAAATTAGCAATATTGGTATTTACAACCGTCATGAAATCAGCTCGGGTCATTGGACTTATGTTCCGGGACTGCGCCTAGATAAGTATACTCTCACTAAGGAAACCTTTCTATCTCCCAGGTTGGCGGCAAAATGGAAAATCCAAGAAGACCTGCTTCTCAAAGCTGCGAGCGGCCTTTATTTTCAACCACCTGAACCTCAAGAGCAGGATCAGAGCTTTGGAAACCCAGACATCAAATCCCCCAGAGCTATTCATACCAGCCTCGGTTTTGAAAAAGACTTCAGAAAAAATTCAAAGGATGGCTTCACCTGGCAAACTCAATTTTTTGATAAGTGGCTAGATCGCTTAGTGATCCAATCCTATGCCAAAGTAGAACGTGACGGTATCCTTTATTCTGAAAATTATAATAACCAAGGAGCTGGCCGCTCCTACGGCATTGAGAATCAACTTAAATGGAATGATGATACTTGGGACCTTTGGTTAAGCTATACCTGGAGCGAAAGCCTCAGATGGAATCCCCTCGTCGCTGCTTACAAACATGCCTATGATCAAACTCATAATTTAAATATAGTAACCTCAAAGAAATTAGAAAATAATTGGAAAATCTCTAACCGTTTCCGTTATGTTACTGGGAACCCTTTAACTCCTGTTGTTTCAGGAACCTTTGATTCTGATAATGACGTCTACATTCCCACACGTGGAAGTTTGTATTCTGAACGCTATAAAGATTTTTACCAACTAGATCTTCGGGTTGATAAAAAATGGATCTTGAACGAAGAAATTTGGACCCTTTATTTAGACATTCAAAATATTTTAAATACAAAGAACTCCGAGTCTATCGAATACTCTTATAATTATTCACAAAAAGAATTTATCACGGGATTACCCCTACTCCCCGCTTTTGGAATCAAAGGAGAATTTTAAAATGCATCCGATCCTATTTATTTTGTGTATTTCATTTCAGAGTTTTTTTATTATTGCGGCTGGTTGTACAAAATCCAAACTTCCAAAGTATATTGAGCTGGATCAACTGCGTGTTCTCACTCTCATTGCTGATAAACCTGAAGTGGGTCCCGGAGATACCGTCACCATCACTCCTGTCATTTCAGATATCAAAGAAACGGCTAGCCTCACCTATGAGGCTTATGGCTGCATTGATCCTGGAGTTTCTGTAGGAGCCAAAGCTACCTGTGAGAACAACTCAACTCAAACTCTTCTGAGTCAGGGAACCATCACCTCTGCCAGCAGCACCGAGATGTCTCAAAACTTTAGCGGGAACGCTCCCAGCTTCACTTTAAATATTCCAGCAAGCTCAGTTATTTTTTTACAACGATCCTCCATGGATCAATATAATGGTGTTAGTTATTTGATTACCTATAAAATTTCAAATACCTCTGGGCAAAACGTCTCTAGTTTTAAACGAATTCTGGTAAGTAATAAAAGCTCATCCGATAAAAATACAAATCCAGGAGTCCAAAATATTTTGAGTCAAGGACAAGCCTTAGGATTGAATAACTTTCCACTCAATGGGAAATTTTCATTACAAATGGAGTTAGTCTCGGGAGCTGCCCAAAACTATCAAGTACAACTAGACGACGGCACTTTCTCCACACGAACAGAGGAAATAACGACAACCTGGTTTATTACAGATGGATCATTGAAATACTATCGTTCAAATGCCCAAGAAGCAAACGAGTTCACAGCCCCAGAAACTCTAGATAACCAACGAAAAAGCTTCCTCTTTTCTGTCACCAGAGATTCCCGAGGGGGCGTCAGTGTAAAAAGAGTCTGTGGTGGCTGCTAAAATTCATATCTAGTGCTTCTTTGCCTTGGGGCCCTTGCTGATCAAATTCAAGGCGCTTCCAGCTTTAAACCATTTAATTTGCTCGTCGTTATATGTGTGCTTGAGATCGATAGACTCTTGCTTCCCATCCTTATGATGAATAACTAGTTTAACTGGTTTTCCAGGAGACATTGAATTCAATCCAACAAGATCCAATGAATCGTCTTCGCGAAGCTTGTCATAGTCCGCGGTATTCATGAAATGAAGAGCCAACACTCCTTGCTTTTTTAAATTTGTCTCATGAATTCGTGCAAAGGATTTAGCAATAACTGCCGTACAACCTAAAAACCGAGGTGACATGGCCGCATGTTCTCGAGAAGATCCTTCTCCATAATTTTCATCACCTACAATAAGCCATCCTCTTCCCTGCTTTTGATAATTTCTTGCAATTTTAGCAAACTCAATTCCCGTCTCATTTGTTAATTGATTTTTTCCCTTGCCAATCTCACCTGTGAAAGCATTATCTGCACCTAAGAGCATATTGTTTGAAATGTTATCCAAATGCCCGCGGTATTTTAACCAAGGCCCTCCGGGAGAAATATGATCCGTTGTGCACTTCCCCTTAGCTTTAGCTAAAATAAGTTGCTGAGAATAATCTTGACCATTCCATTCTGTAAAAGGCTTTAGCAATTGCAACCTGTCAGAGCTAGGTGCCACTTTCACATCGGCACTTTTACCAAGAGGTTTCTGGTACCCTTGAGTGTCCGTAACAAAACCTTTAGAGGGCAGCTCTGGAGCTTCTGGCGCGATGAGTTTGACTTTACCATTGGGCCCCACCAACTCGTCTGTTAGAGGATTGAAATCAATTCTGCCAGCTAATCCCAAGGCCATTACCATTTCAGGGGAGGCAATAAAAGCTAAGGTTTCAGCATTCGCATCGTTTCTCCCTCTAAAATTTCGATTAAAGGAAGTTACAATTGTATTCTTCTCTCCAGACTTCACATCATCCCGTTTCCATTGCCCGATACAGGGTCCACAAGCGTTTGCTAAAACTGTAGCACCTACCTCATTAAAAGTTTTCATCTGTCCATCACGCTCGATGGTATTTTGAATTTGTGTCGAACCAGGAGTTACTAAGAATGGCTGATTCATTTTAATCCCCACTCCCATCGCTTGTTGGGCGACAAAAGCCGACCTACCAATATCCTCATAGGAAGAGTTGGTACAAGAGCCAATCAAAGCTGAAGAAATTTTTGTGGGCCAGCCCTTCTCCTTTGCTTCCTTAGCTAAGGCCGAAATAGGTCGAGCCAAATCAGGCGTGTGAGGACCCACCAAGTGGGGTTCCAAAGTTGATAAATCGATTTCATAGACTTCATCAAAATATTTTTTCGGATCAGCAACCACTTCACTATCAGCCATTAAAATATTTTTATTTTGATCTGCCACTAAGGCTAATTCAGTTCTGTTCGTCACCTTGAGATATGCTGACATTTTTTCATCATAAGGAAATACCGAACACGTGGCTCCCAGCTCGGCTCCCATATTGGCAATGGTTGCTTTTCCAGTGCAGGAAATAGATGTGGCTCCTTCACCAAAATATTCAACTATTTTATCGGTTCCACCTTTCACCGTTAACATCCCACAAAGTTTTAAAATCACATCCTTTGCCGAAGTCCATCCCTTCATTTTCCCTTTAAGATGAATCCCAATTAATTGAGGATTTTTTACTTCCCAAGCAAGACCTGCCATCACATCCGAAGCATCAGAGCCGCCCACACCCACGGCACACATTCCTAAACCCCCGGCATTGGGTGTATGAGAATCTGTTCCAATCATTAAACCACCAGGGAAAGCGTAGTTTTCTAGAAGAACTTGATGAATGATCCCAGCACCTGGTTTCCAAAATCCAATATTGTACCTTGATGAAGATGAGGCCAGAAAGTTATAAACTTCTTCATTGGCAGTCATGGCTGAGTTCATGTCTTTTTCTTTTCCCACATGGGCCTGAATTAAATGATCACAATGAACTGTCGTAGGAACCGCCGCCTCTTCTTTGCCCGCAAGCATAAATTGCAAGATCGCCATTTGCGCAGTGGCATCTTGCATCGCAACTCTGTCTGGTCTGAGCAATAAGAAACTAGACCCTCGAACCAACTCTTGATTTTGTGGGTCGTCTAAATGACCATAGAGAATTTTTTCAGCCAGAGTTAGTGGTCGATTTAGCCGCTTACGAACCACCTGTAACCTGTCATTTATATTTTGATAAACGCTTTTCACTAATTCGGGAGTTGTTTCAATTTTTGAAGACATTGTAAAAACCTTTCTTTTTCTAATTCATTATTTCACACATTTATCTAAACATAATTTATTTAAACATAGGATCTATTTTTTATTTTTTCTAAAATGATCTTTTCAGTTTTAATAGGATCCTTAGGATCCACTGAAAAGAAGCTTTGTTGTTCGCAACGAATTTTTGCACTCATCAACCATTTTAAAATATCAGAAAGACCCTTATTTTTGCGGTCAGTGAAAAACGGGTCATTTTCTAAAGCATCCTTAGCTTTTTTTAAGGCCCTAGCTTCTACAGGATCTGATTCCTTTACGTTGTAACAAAATAAATCATATTTTTTAACGTCCTCTGGTAACACCCCAAGAAACTTTACTTCAGGTGCAGAAAAATCGGCATTTCGAATAAGAGATGCAGCTGATCCCGCCTTCAGGGTTCTAAAAATATTTTGCAGAGTGTAGGCATCCAGATCCCCAAAAAAGTACATGGGTACTTCCAATTCGTCTTGGATCAGTTTACACCAGCCCCTCACTCCATTGGAGGGAACCCCCTGGGCACCAATCAATATACAGTTATTACGTCGCGTGAAACCCATGGTGTGCAAGGTATTCGCGGTACCTTCTGACTCGACGATCAAGGCAAAATCGATTTTCTTACGAGCACGCAGCTTCAAAGATTGAGGCTTGTTTTTTGGTAAATACGGTGAAGTTCCTAAACTTGATAAATCAATAGTTGCCTTTGAACCATCTGGCATCATTTCCTCCACAATCAGTTGGTTGGAGTAGGTTTGCCCACCACGGTCATTGGCAAAACAATTTAACTCTTCACGATAAATCTGCATCATGTCCCCAATGAAATCGATAATCGAGTCTGACTCTGTTTGATCTTCAAAGTCTAAGGGTTTATATTTCTTATCTCCTTTAATTAAACCTTTACAGATATAGTACAACTCTCTTTTCGTGTTGACTGCACCTATATTTAAATTTCTCAATAGAATTTCCAACATAAAAACAACGCGAGCTAACTTTTGCACGGAGGAAACATTTAATTCAGTTCGAACACGTTTATCCCCTGGAGTTAGATAACCCACCTTTGAGTTATAAAAGGAATTATCTAATGAAGTCTTCACCGCCTCCAGATAAGGCCTCTTTGAATTTTCCAAATCACGAAGCATTTTGTCGGCAAGAATTTGTGCTTCCTTGGGAATATTTATCTTTAAATCTCGAACTCTAATTAATCCTGTTGCCATAAAAATTCCTTACTTCTTCGCCGTTGTTTGAGTTGTCGTCGCTACTGTTGCCGTTGTCGTAGCGGTGGTTGCCGTGGTTGCCGTCGATGCTGTTGTTGCCGTGGTTTTTGTGGTACTTGCCTGGGTGCCTGTAGATTTCATTGTTCCACCATCTATGTTTTCTTCTGAAAACATTAATTGCTCACCGCCTTCTGAGCTACCGTCGTCGTCTCCACCGGTTAATTTAGCTTCCTTTTGCTTCTGAGCTTTTAGTTTTGTTTGTGCCACTTCAAGTTCTTCGATGGCCTCTTGCGAGTCTCTACCTAAAATTTTTCTTAAACCCTCTTCGGCTCTTTTTCTTCTTGCTTCACTGGCACCAGTGATCACGGCCAACTTTTCAACAAGTATCGGACCAAATTGTTCGATATGAGCTAACTTTCTTTCCAGATCAGCTTCCTTAAATTCTTTGTTAATATGTCGAGATAATTTCTGTCCTGCCTGTTGAGCTGCTTTTCTAATCTCGTCCACAAGTTCTTCAGAAGCATCGATAGTTTCTTTGGAGGCATTTTTAAACTTAATAAATGGCGACACCACACTCACTGCAAAAATGTAGGGTCCAATCGGTAACGAATCTTTGGGTTGTTGCAATCCATAGGATTTCCAATTAACTGACTCGATAGCTCCTGTGATCGCACATCCTGATTTATCAAATTGCAAAGGAACTCGGTTTGCAAATCTCAATAGTTGAACCGGAGTATCCATATCCCCAACTCGGTCAATAAATCGAGCGAGGGCGACCTCTACAACTACGGGTTTAAAATCACAAATTTGCGGTTTCCTCGTAACCACAGAAAAAAAATCAACCTTTCCCAATCTTAAAATACTTTTAGATAAGGCCTCTTCCCCAACTGTTAATACTGACTTCGTCGATGGAGCCATAAGCTCGGTATTTTGGATCGCTGTAAAAATCAATTTAAAGCTATCTTCAGACAAAGATGAAATTGATTTTTCAAGTAGATTCTTTGGTAATCCCTTGCTCACAAAATCAGATAAACTCTGATCTGAGACTCGCGAAAATCCTGTCTTTAAAAACTTCGAGAGGGTCATTTTCCCGAAAAGAGTGGCATAGGTAATAAACTCGCCCAATTTAAAAGTGTGTGGATGCGGCAAAGTGGCCATGGGAACTTCGGGCACCTCTGTCGTCACACGCTCTATGCTCACCCAATCGTTATCTAATAATTTGTATTTTATTGTTAAATGAGGGTTCACTAGCACCGTTCCCTCGATGTAGGTTATCAATCCCCCATCTCCATTTAACTGGATTCTTCCATCCATTGCAAACTCAACGCGGACGCCATTTGGCTTATTCCAATCAATGCTCTCTTTATTTTTTATCAATCCAGTGTTTGATTTTATATCTACATCAACTTGAGCCTTGATAGCTTTTCTCATATTTTTGGTTTTAGATATAACAACAACTCCACGGGCATTGGTCATTTGAGCCCAGGTTGTCGCTGCAGAGATACCAATACCCTGTTGACCTCGGGAACATTGCCCTTTTCCAAACTTAGAGGATGCCAAATACTCGCCAAAAACCTTAGCCAAATCATCGGGTTCAATCCCTGGCCCATTGTCCTCGACAACGATCCTAATTAAATCCGTATTTTTTGTAGAACCCGCTCCTATTTTAGTAATTTCCAATGAAATCTCAGGTAATATCCCCTCTTGTTCGCAGGCATCTAAGGAGTTATCTACAGCCTCTTTGAGGGTTGTTAAAACGGCCTTTAAGGGCGATGAAAAGCCCACTTGCTGCAAATTCTTTGCAAAATATTCGGCAGTACTACTTTTAGTAATTTTACTCACAAATCATTTCCTTTTTTTAATCAAACTTAATCCAATTGATAATAAACAAGGAAATTTAATAAGATGGCAAGAGCAAATTATAATTTAGCTTCATCCTTTGGCATTATAAACGCGCTATGTTAGTTTGACACCTAACAGTTCCGACCTACTTTAGCGATCGTTTCATTTCTTCCAATGTGATCTCGAAACTCGTTTTATGACTTTTACTCGCATTACAATCTTTGCAGCAAGGAACGCAATTTTTTTTTGTTGATTTTCCACCTCTAGAAATAGGTATCACATGGTCCATGGTGATCAGTTTTGGAGAAACTTTTTTTTGACAATAATAACAAATTCCTGGTCCTACTTGTTGTTTCCACCACTGACTTTTCTTCAGCTCGTAGGCCTTTGCTTTTTCCCTTTTCTGATGTTCTACAGACGATTTTTCAAAATAATCCATCACCAGTTATTACCACCGATAAAGAAAAAAGAAAAGACCTCACATGTAAAACATCGGGTTTAGTGCTATAATTAAAAACCCGATGTTTTAATGAGAGGATGCGATGGCATGCATATCGATAGAAAAGATTCAGATCATCTAATGGATTCTTACTTCAATGAAACGAGAAAAACGGCTTCCCTTCGTTACCTCAGAGGACGGCGTCGGATTGGCAAATCCACCTTATTGAAAAAAATCTACGAAAAGTACTTAAAGAAAGCTGGCTGGAACTTGAAAAACACTCCCAGCTTAAATTTATTTTATGTGGTTCTTCAAATAAATTTTTTATCGAGAACTCCGGTGGTGAAGAGAAAATATTGCGTGGGTTAGTTACCCATAGTGAGTTGTGGTTAGAAGACCTGAATTTACATGATCTTCACAAAAACTTTGCTCCCCATTGGTCCCTCGAAGAGGTTTGTCTTGGCTCTGTCCTAATGGGTGGAATTCCCTATTACTGGCAACAAATTCCCGACGACAGATCTTTCATTCAATCAATAAATGAAATATTCTTCAGTCCTAACACTATTTTTTTAAAAGAGGTTGATGAAATACTTAATTTAGAATTTAATAAAGCAGGCCTAAAAACCGTAAAATTAATTCTAACTACGATTGGAATTCACCCAGCGACAACGACCCAAATTACAGAAAAAACCCGACTTCCGTTAACAACAGTCATTGATACCATCGAAAAACTTGTTGATTACGAAATTTTATTTGCCGAAAACAACGTCGCCAAAAAAATTAAAAAGTATTTCAGAGGAACTAACTATCAAATTTTAGATCCCTATCTAAATTTTTATTTCGCTATTTTGAGTAAATACCGCCGAAAAATACTTGAAAATAAAAATCAGCAACTCATTTTCAATACCCTTATTCATTCTGAAAATGGACTTTCTGTCCTCAATTATTCTGGATACGCCTTTGAAAAATTTATTCTCAGACTTCTCAAAAAGGACCAAAATCGCACTGAATCTATTTTCTCTGAATTAGATATAAAAAATTGCGATTACCAAGTAGGAGCCTATAGGGATGAGACAAAACAAATAGATATCATCCTAAACAACTGCTTAGATAAACAGGATCGCCTGATTGAGTGTCGCTGGACCCATAACACCACATCCATTCTGCAATTAATTTCTGATTTTTCAAATAAGACAATATCCTTTGAAAAATCTAGAAAATATATTATTACCAATTGCCCTCTAACAGAAAAAATTAAAATAATGGCAAAAAATAATAAAATCAAAGTCATTGGCCTATTGTCACTATTTTGAATATAGCAGTTTTGATCAATGGTTACATCGTTCGAAAATCGCTCGGCGCCCTTACACCGGAAGCTTAAAAATGCCTAAAATTGAGCTAAGATACTGACTCATTTAAAGAATAACTCCAACAAAAGAGGATCTTCTTCCCTTTAGAAAAAAACTTATGATAACCTATTGGACATGAGACTAAGCCATAAACTAGAATCAAGAAATGGGTTTTCCATTATAGAGGTTCTTATCGTATTGGGAATTATGGGCGTTTTGTTCGCAGGATTGTCATCAATGCAAATGACACAACTACGTGAAGCTAAATATTTATCTGAAAAATTGGCCACTTATGATTTAGAAAGATTACTTATTAATGAAATGGGTGAGGGTTCTTCCTGTCAGTATATCCTGAATAACCCAGCAGTACTTACGTTTGACTCAATTGCCGTAGCTAGTGCACCTCAGTTTATTACTCCCACTTTGCCGATTTATTCTAAGATCGTCGCAGGTGTTCCAGGACCTATTCTCGTGGCGGTAGGAACATCGTTATCTAACAACCCTTCGTCCATGATTGTTAATGGAATTAGACTCAAGATTGAATCTGGAGTGGGGAATATTTTTCGCGGGAACTGGGAGATTTCCATTGATCCAACAACCATGGTAAAGGCCATAAAACCAATTTCTATTTCTACCGTATTGACTGCTGATTTAACTAACCCGAGGACAGCGAGAATTATCAGTTGCTCTAGCAGTCGTGTCTCTTTTATCAATCGCACTTATCATGATTTTTGTGCAACACCATTAGCTGGGGTTATCTTAAAACCAGAACAACCCAATCGATTTTGCACCTTAACTGCAGTGGATGACGATGTTGGTAATACAGTGGTTGCAGGTGATTACAAATGCCGAGTTAATGGAAATGGCATCAACTGGATTGGAATTGCTCCACTGGGATGTGGCCAAGTTGGTTGCAAGGCCGTTTGTTTTGATCTTCAATAGACTTTCTGCATCTCCTATTTACTTCAAACAAATGTAGATTCAGAAGTCAGCAATAATGCGGAACACAATTGAGGCCATTATCCATTAGACCTCTTTCATATTAGGAACGGGACGATTGTCTAGATAAACTATCGCTCCCATAAATCTCACCTAAAAGGATTCAAGTACCTGAATTCAATTTCCGAAGTCAATTGTAGAGGGAACGATGAATCAAAAAGTATATAAAAAAGGTGAGTTTATCTTTAAAGAGTCGGACAAAATTTCCAACGTTGTTTTTGTTCAATCAGGGAGTGTCAATGTTTGCCTCTTAAGAGGAAAAAAGACTCTAGATATCTACCAAGTAGGATCACAATCTATTCTGGGTGAATCTTTTTTTAATGGTCAAGCAACCCATATTTACTCCGCCCAAACTAGAACCGAGACCAAAACCCTTGAAGTTCCTATTGATACAATTAAGGCTCAATTCGAGGCGGGACCCCAATTATTTAAAATGGCAATTAAGAGTCTTACCGATAGGCTCAAGTCTTCCTTCATGGAAATAAAATCCCTACGATTAGAAAAAGATGCTCAACCCTGCGCTGAGGATCAAGTGGCCAAGGTTTTTGGCTCTATTTTTCACACCATCAACCACAAAGGAACAAAAAGAAAAGATGGACAGGTTGAGGTTTCTTGGCAATTGCTTCGACAATATAGCCAGCGCGTCTTTGGGGAGTCATTTAAACGTCTAGAACAGGCCTGTAACCTTTTGGTCAAACTAAAAATGGCTAGTTATGAAATTGGAAAACCTCCAGAGAGCCCAGATGGCCCTGATGAAATTCAAAATTTCATTGTTTCTGAACTGTTGCCGGTTGAAAGTTTTTTTGAATTTTACCAATATTATTATTTTAAAAATGGTAAAACCGAAATGCTAAAACCAGATGACTTCACTATGTCCCTCGTCGAAGTATTTTTAAACATTGCAAAAACTAAAGAAGCGGATCGTTTTGGCGTTGTTAGTTTAGATTTCTCGCCCCTTTTAGATTTAGTAAAAGAAGAGACCGGAATCCAATTAAATAATGACCATTTCGCAAGGCTTGAGCAAAAAGGCTGTATGACTAAGAGACGAACCGTTGCCAATGTCGTAAAACTGGAGTTCGAAGTTAAAGAATTATCAAATTTACTCTTCGCTTGGAAAATATTAAAAGAAATAGAAAAGTGGAATGAGAAGGGCTTTGTTGACCCCAATGAGAAGATAGAAAAAATTGAAAAGAAACTCAAAAAAGTAGAAGCACAATGCCCCCAATGCTCCGCGAGCACAACACCGCAACAGAAATTTTGCGGAGAGTGCGGCTATCAACTTACTGCTAACAAAGCTGGTTGACCTTCAGGGACGAAGCCAAGTCTAGGGTTTTATCCTTTTTCTTGTTGAGATAGCGCTTGATAAAAGGTCTCAATCAGAATTTTATTCGTTGAGTTTTTTTTGTAGTAGTAAACCAAATCCATCTCATAGTTTAAATCTTTAATGTGAATCCGATTCATCCGTCCAGAACGGACCTGTTTTTTTACACTATGAGCTGGTAAGAATCCTAGGCCAATTCCAGATTCGATGACTCTCTTCAAGGTTCCTACGTTTGAAGATTCAAAGATCACTGAAAGTTTCTTTCCAGAGGCCATCATCTTCTGAGTTAACAGTGCATCAAAATGAGGATATTCACCTGAAAAATGAACAATAGGATAATCACAAAGCTCAGTAATAGTCATTTGCTGAGGGATGTTGGAATCCTTTCCTGATGAGACTAACCACATTTCTTCCTTATTCAAAAATTTGGCCTCAACATCACTGTCCATGGTAACATTAAATTCTTTTTTCACCTCAGGCAGAATAACCACATCGACGGATCCCCGCTGAAAGGATCTCAATAACTCTTCACCCTTATTGTAGTCAATTTTAACCATCAAATCAGGATTATGCCTTAAAAGCCTTCCTATAATAGGACTCATCATGTGAAGCCCCAGAGAGTTAAGGCTCCCAATGACCAAGTTTCCTTTTAGTTCGGCACCCATAGATCTAATGGCAATTTCAGCTTGCTGCACATGGTGAAGAATCTTTCGAGAATGTTCATAAAGGATTTCACCCTGTGGGGTTGGCTTGATCTGCCTAACACCTCGCACAAGTAATTCGACCCCTAACTCTTCTTCTAGATTTCTAATCTGCTGACTAACTGCTGGCTGAGTGAGGAAAAGTTTGTCAGCAGCAGCCGTCATACTGCCTTCACTTATGACAGTTACAAAGGTGGTAAGTTGATATAAATTCATCATTTTGAGATTCCTCCTTGAGCTGGGAAGAAAAAAAACATTATAATGTAACAACATACTCAATAAATAAAATAGAACAATAAAATAAGGGGACTTAATGAGAGGCAACATTTTATTTCTAGTTAGTTTTCTGCTGACGGGCTCCCACTTTGTCATGGCAAAGCAATTTAAGAATGCATATATTTCATTTGAGATTCCAGAACGCTGGGAATGCCAATTAGAAGCTACGGAATGGGTTTGCCGAAGCAAAGAGACCAATGAATCTAAGGAAGCCATCATTATCTTAACAGCGAAAGAAGTTGGCCCCTCTGATAGTCTTTCCATCTATGAAGGCCATTTAAAATCACCCATTGCTGCTACTTTAAAAACAGGTGGAACCGTACAAAGCATGGTCGTAACCGCTCCCCAACAAAAACAAATCAATAATTTAATTTGGATTGATGGATTTCATTTAAGTAGCGAAATCCAAAATTACTACACACGTTATTTGGCCACGATAAAAGAAAAGATTGCTGTTTTAGTTACTTTCAGTGCTCATAAAGATTATTATTCTAAATATGCTACTGATTTATTTAACGCCATTAACTCACTCAATGTGATTGCTACAAAAAATTCCATTTCTGATCCAAGTATTAAAGGCCCCGGCGGTTCTCTAGGCGCCATCAATACTGGACAGGGTGGCGGAAATGACTATGGCATAGAGCCCACATCTCCCCAAGAAAACAAAAAGAGTAAATTTCTATTCCTTGTCATAGCCCTTGTTCTTGGTGGAATTGGTGTTTTTTTATTACTCAGAATGAAGAAGAAAAAATAATTCTTTGAAGATGTCATGTTCCACAATAGGTTCTAAAGTGAGGATTTCTTTTCTCAGGGGCATTTTCAAACTCTTCAAAACCAACACCTTCTTCGTATGGAGTTTTTAATACTTCCCATAACTTGAAAAAATGGTTTAAGTCATTTTTATGCACAGCCGACTCGATAGCCTCTTCAACAAGATGATTTCTGGGGATATAGCATGGGTTTACACTTTTCATCTCATTGGATTTTTCCAATACTGATTTTCCTGTTAACATCACCACTTTTTTCCATTCCTCATACCAGCTCTGAAATGAAGAAAGATCTTTCGCAAAGGCTACTTGTAAAAAATAAAAGGCTGTTGGCTCGATTAAACTTTGTGATAATCTTCGAAAAGAAAGAGTTAGATCTGCTTTACAGGAATACATCAATTGATAAAACTGCTGAATCAAAGAGTCATGGTTTTTTTCACTAGGGTCAAATCCAAATTTTCGATTTTGAATCTGGCGCCAATAAAACTCATAGGTTTGATCAAAATCATCAATAAGGGGTTTTACCATTTCAACGCTTTTTCTTAAATCTGCATCCACTAAGGGCAATAAACACTCGGCAAATCGAGCTAAATTCCATTGAATGATTCGTGCTTGGTTCCCAAAGGAATATCTTCCTGATTGGTCTATAGAACTAAAAACAGTATCTGGATCATAAACATCCATAAAGGCACAAGGGCCAAAGTCAATGGTTTCACCACTAATTAAAGTATTATCAGTATTCATAACTCCATGAATGAATCCGACCCCCATCCACTGAGAAATCAAACATCCCTGGAGCTGACAAACTTTTTTTATTAGTTGGAAATAGGGATTATCCCCGTTTTGAATTTCATTTTTAAAATGCTTTTCAATAGTATAATCAGCCAAGACTTTTAAAAACTCAAAATCATTTCTATTTGCAAAATATTCGAAAGTTCCAATACGAATGTGACTTTTTGCTACACGTGTAGAAATCCCACCCGGCAATTCCGTTTCCCTTTTGACTGTTTCTCCGGTTTTAACAACTGCTAAGTTTCGTGTCGTTGGAATTCCCAAATAATAAAGAGCTTCAGAAATCAGAAATTCTCTTAATGCCGGTCCCAGTGCTGATCGTCCATCTCCACGTCGAGAAAATTTAGTTTGACCTGATCCCTTTAACTGGATATCAAACCTGTTTCCTTTAGAATCTATATGCTCTCCAAGAAGGAGCGCCCTACCGTCTCCTAGTTGCGCGACAAAGTTTCCGAATTGATGTCCAGCATAGGCCAAAGCTATGGGACAAGCACCTTTAGGAGTCAAATTTCCAGAAAAAATCTCAGTCACTTTTTTAAATTCTTCGGAGCTTTTATTTAATTCCAATTGATCAACTAATTGAGTGTTAAGAACAAGCAACTTAGGAGCCTTTACGGGCTTAAGGAAAAGAGATTCAAAGAAAATCTTAGGCAACTTACTGTAGGAATTATCAAAATTAAAAAGACTCATATATAATTAGTTATTCATATTCCTCTTTGCTGGCATTTTCAATCTTCATTCCAACGAAATTCAATTGTCACCTTATCCTCCAAGTTTTTGATTTTCATGAGTTATTTACTGTCTAAAATAAGACAGTATTGATTTTCTCAATTCAAATTTATAACGATGTTCAATTTGTATGGTTGTGTTAACGATTTTTCTTGTTCAATTTCAGGCACATGGAAAATCAAGTATTCATAAAACTTGCTATGATCGTCATGGAAATCAATTAATTTTATTACAAGATGATCAAGCAGATGGTGTTGATTTTAGAATCATTCTAAATTATCCAAAAGTTTCCCTAACCGCCCTCTTAGTCCAAACACAATTCATTATCCTGTTTCAAATGATATCCTCAAAAAATTAAATTATGATCAATTTATTTAGCCAATAGGATTTAACGTTCAAGAGAAACGATATGTAAATAGACTAAATCATTTGGAATATTTTTTGAGAAATAGAGATAAAGGAGTAGATATTGTTTTTTTAAAAAACACTGAATCATTTTTTTGGAACTATAATTTTTGTCAGTGATTCAGATAGAGAATAAAAAACTAAGATAAAGATCGATTTACCTATAGGAAACCACTTATTTGTGAAAATACTTATCTAAGTCCAGATTTTCTTAAATAAACTCTTCGACCTGCCTTCAATTATAAGTTAGGCTTTGCTTGGGCCATGCTTTTTTGGGAGATTCTGAATGAAGAAAAAAAGTAAATCTTCGAAGTTAACAATTTGGATCTTAGTTTCTTTGGTATTTGGGTTTCTAATTGGGATCTGGTTTCCTGAAATAGGTCATGGGGTAAAGCCCTTGAGAACCCTCTTTTTAAATGGCGTGAAATGCATTATTGCTCCATTGATTTTTTCTTCCATTGTTGTTGGAATCTGTTCCGCAAGAAGTTTAAGTGGTTTGGGGAAATTGGGCCTCAGAGCTATTATTTGGTTTGAAATTGCTACGACGGTAGCCTTAGCTGTAGGACTTGTTTTTGTTAATTCTTTTCGGCCAGGAGAAGGACTCTCGATTGGATCCGTTGTGGATCCGAAAATTATTCAGGCAAGTCAGAATAAAATGTCCTTCGCAGGATTTGTTGAACATCTTTTGCCCACAAATTTTGCCGAAGCTGTAGTCAAAGGAGATGTTCTTCAATTAGTTATCTTTTCTATCCTATTTGGCATGGCAGTCTTGATGGCCGGGGAAAAATCAAAACCAGTATTGCATTTTTGTGAAGGATTAAACAATGTCATGTTTAAATTCACAGAGATCATCATGAATCTAGCACCAATAGGGGTTGGTGCGGCCATGGCAAGTGCCATTGCTGAACATGGAATTTCAGTTCTAATGCCAATGGCAAAACTGGTGGGGGTTCTCTATTTGGCACTGATATTTTTTGTACTGATTACTCTGTTGCCAGCTTTAATCTGGGCTCGTGTTAAAATTAAAGAATTTTTAGTAGAGCTGAGGCCCAGCTTAATTTTAGCTTTCGCGACAACTTCAAGTGAATCAGCTTATCCAGATGCTCTAAATTCATTGGAAAAGATGGGAATTTCCAATCGTATTGCTAGTTTTGTGCTGCCTCTTGGTTACAGTTTCAACTTAGACGGATCCACTTTATATTTAGCAATGGCTTCTGTCTTTATTTCCCAAGCCGCAGGAATAGACCTGAGCTTGCAAACTCAGCTCACCATGATGCTCATGTTAATGCTCACAACAAAGGGTGTAGCTGCTGTACCCAGAGCCTCTATGGTGGTGCTATCTGCGACCCTAACGTCCTTTGGCTTACCCCTCGAAGGTATTGTTCTTATAATGGGCGTAGATGAATTTATGGACATGGCAAGAACGACAGTGAACCTACTTGGAAACTGCGTTGCTACAACTGTAGTTTCAAGGTGGGAAGGGGAAAAGTTATCCCCACAATTTCAACACGGATCTTAAATTATCCTAATTTCTTCAGTTCATTCTGGAACATTGTATTTTCCGCTGTATCTCCCTTAGGAGCAAAGAAGCATGGGCCTTTTTAAGCAAGGGATTAACATGATTGATATTCGAGAGCATTAAAGAAAATAACGAAAAGGAAAAAGAACTAGTTATCTTTTTGATAATCGCCGATAGAAAAGTTAACCTAGGCTTGCAGACCGACTATTGAGAGAAATTTTTTTCGCGACAAGGTCCTTGCGAACTCCTTTTCTAGAAGGAGCTTCGGGCCAGCCAATCCTAAAGCCTAATGTCGGTTTTTTAAGATCAATGTGATAATTGGATAAAAAATTCTCAGTAAGTTGAATCAACGTTTTTTGTTGTTTTTTCTTGAAGGAAAAAACCGACGGATCATTCCAATAACCAAGCGCAATTAATGGGTTTCCAATTGGCTGGAAGGAAACTCCATTTTTATTTGTTTCTAACCAAATTTCTTGGAAACACTGTCCAAGATGGAAGCAATCTTCAATAGACAAGTTGTCTCCTTGCAAGAAACAAATTCGCTCTGAATAAGTCACACTGTCTTTAATTATTTTTTTAACTGGAAGTTGATGAAAACCTAGTTTTAAAAAGAATTGCAAGACTGGAACTTGTTTCAGAACTTTTAGAATTGCTTGATCCAAACGAGAGATCCCAAGTTGATAGTCAGGAATCTTATCAGAATCAATGGATTGATTCTGAGAAAAAGATATTTCTGAAAGCATACTATTAAAAAGACCTGAGTGTTGCCATCTGATATTCTCCAGACTATAGAGATCAGAAGCAAGTCGATTTTTCTCTTCTTTGAACGTAAATAAATGGGTGCTTTTATATTTCTTGGTGATCCCTGCAATTGCTTGTTCAAGCTCTATCGAAATGGGTTCTTGCTTGTACTTTTGTCGGTCGGTTTTTCTTGAAAGAATATCTTGTTCGGTATATGAACTGTCGGTGTTTCTACTTGGACTGAAATGCAAGATCACCGTACTATCCCAATTAGATTTTTGTTTCTGAATTTCGATTGACTCACAAGAGTAACCCTCTCTATGGGCCACTTGAGTGAGGGTCAGGGTGAGACACCCCAAAGACATGACAGAAGCCAATCCCTGTATGTCCATCATCGAAGGATGTTTGGAGTAACTTGGATCAATTGAGAGAAAGAGAATAAGTTGATCAGCCTCTTCACTATAGCGTACCGTCCAAGGTTGTGCATTCCCTCCAGAGGCCGCCCAGCGTGCTGTTGTTAACCACGTTTGTACTTTGCTTTGTGAATTTGATTCCATAGAGATCATAATAATAAGCCTGGAATTGTCTTCATAGTCCTGTCGCTATCTTCGAATCTGAAAGCATCTGAAATAGAAACAAAAAATATTCCTTATGGTGACAAATTAAAACAGATGATTTAGTTTTGGTGTAAGATTTGGATAAAAATGGAGACGATTCATGGAGATAGAAGCTAAACGAAATTCCTTATTCCATCATAGGGCAAAAGGCAGACTGCAAAAAAACCTTCGATTAAATTACGAAGAACTAAGCTGGGAAGTTATAAAACAAGTCCGCGGAGAAATGAGTCAAAGGAAATTAAGTGAGAAACTCAAGTTTTCATTTAATCAAGTGGGAAAGTGGGAAAGTGGAGTGACTCTTATCAAGTGGAAAGAGTTTATTGAATTATGTCAGGCTTTGAAGATCCCCATTGAAACTTTTTTCTGTTATCACTTTGGGCATCAAGATCTTATCTTCGATGAAAGGACAACATTAAAAACTTTGGTGGCTAAGCTCAATTTGAATTCAAGCCATGAGCTCCCAATAAGAAATCTCGCAAGAAAATGGCTGTCAGGAGCTCATCATCCTTCATTTTCCCAGGTTTTAAGAGTCATGGGAATGAAATCGCCCGTTTTGTTTGGATGGCTGTCCCAGATTGTTGATTGTCATCAAATATCTTGTATCAAAGAGAGTTATCATCTTTTTATACAAAACATGGAGGCAGTTCTGGAAACACCCCTGGTTGTTTTTGTTAATGCAGCCCTTCAGATAGATAGCTATCAAAAGCTCGAGCATCATGATGAAAAACTTCTTGCTGAACATGCCGCCTGCTCCATAACTGAGCTTAAACAAGCATTAAAAGTAATGCTCAAGTTCGATTTGATTTCTTTTGATGGAAGGAAGTATATTCCTTCTGTCTTTGATTTTGGTTTTTCGAGTTTAAGGCATCCAAAGATAAGAGGCTTAACTAAATGGGCTACTTGTCTTGCAGCAACAAGATATCCCGACAAACCAATCTCAGTGGACCCTCTCCGCGTTCGCAATCCTTCCCGTTCTTCTGTCAGAGTGACAGCGATGTCTGCCAGCACCGCTCAAAAAATTTCTGACCTAATTGTCAGTTTTCATAATCAAATCGATGAAATTGTTAATAGCGACCGAGAGCCAAAGGACAATGTCCAGGTTCTTCTTATTCACAGTTTTGCTTCAAATATAAATCCACCAGAATAAGCGGAGCTTAATGTTATTTAAAGATCTTCCATCTGATTAAAATTGTGTTACAATCCATCCACAGATTTAACTGTAATTTTTTAAAATAGGAGATTTCGTGCAAAAGGGTACTGTAAAGTTTTTTAATGTAGAGAAGGGTTTTGGGTTTATCACTCCAGATAATGGAGCTGACTTGTTTTTTCATATGTCTGAAATCAATGGAGAACAGCCAAAAGACGGAGCCAAAGTCCAGTTTGAAGTTGGACAAGGAAAAAAGGGTCCCTGCGCTAAGCAAGTAACTGTCGTAAAATAATTAACATCATTTTAAAATCAGATGGGATTAGTTGTTTTTAATAATCCCCATATTTTTGATGGCATAAAGCCATGATCACCGCAAAAATTCAAATTTACCCAGAAGGACGAATTTGTTTCTGTGAAGGCAGAGCTTGTGGAAAAAGTAAAGACACTTCTTATTCTCAAAGCAGAGGCACGTACTATCATTTAGTTTCAGGTCTTTGCTTTTTAGGGATGTAAAAAATATCAAAGATCAGTTTTCTGGGAACAGGGATGATTGGTGCGGGACTTTCTCTTTCATTCTAGCATATGCATGATGGGATTTCAGTTAGACTAGTTGGTTCAACGTCGGCTATTGAGCGTTGAACCAAAGTACTAACAAGTTTACTTTTTATCAGACTTCTTCTTAGCGTCCTGTAAGACCATTTAATTTCTTCATGGGAAATTAGATTTTACTTCTCGTTATGTAGATTGTTAATTACTTTCATTTCCATAGACTCCTTGGTTTGTTACCGACAAGTCCTGAAGATGATCGACTTCAAAAAGAACTTCGATTTTATTTTGGCCTTGAAATTGGCGTTGACCAAACTGAGTCAAAAAATTCAAAAGCTCTTTGGGTACAATTGAACGAGCGGAACCGAGCTGACCAATTTGCCGTGCTAATTTGTAATGATGAAATTTCAAAAGCTCTAGTTCAATATCAATATCATCTTGTGATTGATGGACCAAAACATAGTGAGGTTTTGGCTGCCGGCAAGCTATCATACATTGCGCGCGCCAATGAGAATTAGTTGCAAAAAGGTCATTGACCCACTCAGTGTCTAATTTTTCTCCAACCATATCGATGCTTCGGATACGACCGATAAATTCTAGACAAGGGGTAGCTTGAGCAAACCCAGTGACTCGAATTCTATCGGGCATCAGGTAGCGCAATAGCCCCGAGGAACTCCACAAAATGGGCTGATAATCACAACCCAATTCAAGTTGCCATGCTGGAACAATCTTACTCGATTTAATTTCCATAAACTCGTAAAAATGAGAATCAATTGCCAATATTTTTTTATTTTCAAAAGGAATTGAAATCACGCCTTCTGTGGCCCACAGGCCTTTCCCTTGCATAGGCACATTCGGTAAAACCTTTTTTAAGGCATCAAACCAAAATGCACTTGATGAAGAATCCCAAGCGCTGACCAATGCTAGCATCGGCCACAACCGGCCAATAAAGTTTGAGTCACTCGTTTCTAAGAGAGTTACATTTCTAAATGGCGACGCCCCAAGTACACGATTGAGTTCGTCTTCATTTTTCACCCACCGTTTCTCATTTAAAGCCTTCTGAATTTGGGGCCATTGGGCCTTAATATCTTCGACCATTTTTAAAAGAAACGTTGGGCTCCACACAGAAATGAAACTTAAATCTTCACAGGCGCATAAACTTACTAGCGTGGCCCACCATGCGGCTGCGTTGCTCGATACTTGAGCCACCCGACTACTAATCGCCATTGTCTGTTGAATCAGAATCCGCTGATACACCGGAAATAATTCCGAATCATCATTGTTCGTATATTGTCGAAGGTCTTCGGGTAACCAAGACAACGACCAATAATGGCGTCCATTTTTTATTTTTGGAAACTGATGATATAAATCACCCAACCAAACACTGGCTGCCGAATTAATTTCTCTCAGAAATTCGGCGCTATACGGAATCCACTTACGTAAATCTGTCGAACCACTTGTTGGTTCATACCTTTTCACTAGATCACATAAAATGGGCTGCTTGGTTTGCCGCTGTCTTTCAATGTCATCTTTAAAGTTCGAATAGTTGCTTAACGGAATCTCTGATCGTAATTGTTCATAGGTCAGATCGTAAGACAAAGCTCCCCATTTTTGGGTACTGCGTAGACCAGACATTATATTTTTTAATCGTTTACGTTGCGTAGATTCAATGTCACTTAACTGACGCAGGAATTCTTTCCGGCGATAGCCATAATAATAATGCTGCAACCTATGACTTATTCGCGTCGAGATTCTACTGATAAAACCAGATTTTATATCCAAAGTTCGCGATCCCTTTCGTACTGCGACTCTTGAACAGTAAAAGAATCTTGTTTGCCTTTTTGACGAAGTGATTCGATGGCTAAATGTAACTCGTCTGCCGCTGTCGATTTAGCCTGGAGGTCTCCAAATCGTTTAAAGTTAGAACCCACATTTTCCATAATTTGCACATCTTGTTCAATCACTTTGCGAGTATAAAATTTCATAAGTGGTGTTAGTATTCGAGTCATAAATCCAATTTTGAATGTTATCCAAGTGAAAACTCGAGTTTTACCTTCAGAGATTGGACTACATTGGGAATTAATGATAAAACCATTATCACCAAACCAATAATCAACCCGGGTTAAATTCGGAAAAATAAATTCGTCGGTATGAACCATCGGTTTATTTTGTGGATTCAAAATACTGCGAAAAAATCCGATAGAATCCGATGGTTGATCATAAGTAACTTTCACTCGACCGCTTCGAACATCAATATGGATAGGAACTTTTAAGAATTTTTTTTTGCGAAACCATTTAGAGTGCACAAATACAGTATGTGGCACATCCATAAAGTTCTCTATAAGACGTGTAACCTCATCGTTAAAATCAGTGATCATAAAATACTGCGCCCACTTTTTTTCACCAAAATTGGGAAAATGCCAGGGTGGCGCAGCACTAGCTATTTTTGATTCTCCCGTCCAAACCCAAATACATCCGTCTTGCTCTTTTACTGGAAGTCCCAGCAATTGCCAGCCGCGTTGAGTGACTTTATCAGACGTTTGCGGACCTTCAGAAGGAATGTCACACACGACTCCTGACGTAGTATAACTCCAGCCATGGTAAGGACATCGAAGTTGCTTTCCCTCGCAGGTTCCTTCCGAGAGCATGGCTCCTCGGTGTAAACATCGGTCTTCCAGAACTCCGACTTGATCTTGATCATTGCGAAAAACAACATAGTGCTTATCATACAAGGTACGAGCAATTCGATCTAGTTTTTTCACTTCACTTGAAAGAGCGATTATATACCAATTATTAATTAGATTTCCGTCTATAGCTCGCAGCTGGCTCACTCGGCTCTCCTTAACTGCAAAATGTGGTACTGATTTAATTCTAGCTGAGTCAAAGTTTGTTTCGATTTTCCATAGCACCAATTTACATTCGCCGTGACAGTTTTCACATTTATGCCGAGTCCAAAATGAAGACGCTTATCAGACTGACTTGAAAAACCGCTGACTGTCTGCTTTTCCTGAGAGAGTTTCATTTGATGACCGTCTGCATATTCGACTACTAAATCGATTCGGCTACCAATGCCTTCGCGATTGCATCCAGAATCAGCTGATTGAAAATCAAAGCCAATCCACTTGGGCTCCGAGCTCGCAACAGCTATAAAATCATTTTTATAAAACTGGGGGGCTTCAAATGGTAAAGTAAAAATTAAATCTCTACGTCCTTGATTAGAAAAATCTGCTGATATTACCCCTCGCGAACTGGCTAGCTGATCTAAACCAGCTTGTTCGCCCACATCGACAAACTGAGGTTGAGCGTCTGCCCCGCGATTTAAATAGATACGATTTCTTTCTTTACCGTAAATACAATAACCGCGAATGTCGCCCCATTTAGTTGCGTATCTATGAATGCTAGGAGGTGAGCGAGCAATTTTTTCGTTCACATACCAATAGTCTGGACACTTTTCAAATTTTCGATCGTAAGTATCGTCCACCATACCATTTGCCTGAGCCAAATCTGGCCAGCCGTCATTGTTCACATCAAACGCGCTCGCCCCCCAACCAAATCTATTTTCATTCAATACTGATTTTGCCGTGGCTTTTTCTTCAATTCGAGGACGTCCGTCCATTTCTCCCTGTGAAAATTTCCAGTACAAACTGCCCTCGGCTTGCAAGGCATGATGAACGTTGGATACATATACATCTAACCAACCCGAATGATCGTAATCCGCGATGGAAACATTCATTCCTTTGTAGGTATCTCTACCAATAGAGCCGAAAATGGTTCCTTTAATGTTTTCAAAACTCTGGCCATGATTATTAAAATATAAATCATCCGGTCCAAAATCATTGGCAATATATATATCTGGCCAACCATCTTTGTTTAAGTCAGCCACGCCTACAGCCAGCGACCAGCGCGTTTCTGGTAAACCCATTTTTGACGAATCCAATTTCTCAAAATGATGATCTGCCGTTTGATAATAGATGTAATTGATTCCGCCGTTATTCGACATGTGCCAGCTGTCGTGCATGAAATCGTACGGTCGATTGTCACCTGAAAATTCTTCTGGTGGTAAATTAAAAATATTCAAAGCCTTCGGTTGGTTGTAATTGGGCAAATTCTCTGGCCAAACGTTTAATACAATTAAATCTAATAGTCCGTCTTTATTGAAATCAGCAAACGTGGCTCCGATTGCATTCGTATAATCAGTTAGACCAATTTCCTTACTAACATCTATAAAGAATCCCTTTCCTGTTTCCTTTAATATATTTTTAAGCATTCGTGAATGGCCAAAGGCCACAATTAAAAACAAATCCTGATCACCATCGTTATCGTAGTCGACAAAAACAGTATTCGTGATGATTCCTTCTGTTTTGGGGTTTGCTCTAATATAATTAAGAACCGGTACTTCAAGCGGTGCAAACTTACGATAGCCATCGTTTGCCGAACCCACATTGCGGTATAACCTACTTCGTTCAGAAGGTTTTTTTAGTAAGTTGGTTAAAAATAAATCCAGATAACCGTCATTATCAAAGTCTGCCGTGCTTGCGCTTTCTCCGTTACTTAAAATCCATTTTGAAATATGAGCCACCCGCGGATCTACGATCTCAAGCAGGTCGCCTTTCTCTGAAGAATTCAAACCCGAGTCAGCAGAGGCCACAGACGTGAGTTTAAAATCTATTTTGTAATTTACTATGGAAACGCGAATATAGTCCGCGTATATTCGATGACCGACGAACGCTACCGCTACAAACGCAGCAAATTTTGCATAATATAGTGAGTAGAAGAAACTGCTTTTAATATATTTGAAAAATCCGACCGATTTGGCTTGATCAAAGTGGCGCATAGTTAGGCGAACGCTACCGACAATAAGTGCTGCGTAAAAGAAAGTGTAATAGCTTTGAAATAAATGCAAAACCAAATCAACCAAAGCCAAACTTACTCCGACGATCACCTGCTGACGTTTATCAGATGGACTAGTGGCCGGATCAGTGATCATGAAAAATGTAAAAATAAAAAAGGAGGGCGATGACAATGTTCCTAAAAATAAAGTCTCAAACGGCAAATGATGCTTCATGATCCACGCTCTCAATGCCGTCTGTATCGTGAATGTAATTAAAAAAGAAATAACCAATACAAGACGCGGAACTTTCGGAATTACAAAGATCAAACCTAGCGCTAAGATAAACACAGACATTAGGGTTAAACCATTCCATTGATAAGCCGGTGCTGCCGTAATTATCTCTTGTGAAAATAGCAACGACAGACTAACACCTATCATCGCTGGATTCAAAGCGTGTTTACCGTTGAAGGTAAAAACATATTTACTGCCAATGGCAAAAAAGACGGGTACGACTAATAGAAAATAATCATGAGAGTAATTTAAAAGAAATGACAGAGAGAAACTAGTGATCAACGCACTCAAAGGAAAAATCCACTTTTTATGAAACAAACGAGTCAAAATTAGTTCCAGCAAAACACAGGAACACGTCGTGATCAGAACTTGAATGGGGTTTCGATTGAAACCCAAAACAGTCATTCCTAACAGTAAATAAGTAAATAGAATGCACGCCACCGGAACGCGAGGGTCCATTTTATCAAAACGGATCTGCAAATCGATCAAAAATTTAGGATAAGCGATAGCATTATAGGTTCGGCTCACGCACGTAACCCATTTTTGAAATCAGATCCGCACTTTGCTGATACCCACTTATATCTTTTGGTTTTGAAGCGCCCAATCCGTCGACATAACGATTGAACATACAAAAAGCCGCTGCGATCAAAACTGTGTCGTGAACTTCTTCTTCGCTAATTCCGCCCTTAACTAGTTCACCAACAATTCTGTCAGTTACTTGCGGTCCTGTTTTTTGAACCATCGAAGCCAATTGCAAAAGGGATTTCAGTTTATCAGAAATCGGGGCACTTGTCGGATCAGCAATGATTGCGTCGACGGTTTCCTCATTTTCAACCCCACCCACTTTTTTCGCGATCGCGCGGTGAGACTCGCGGCAGAATTCACACTTATTCAAAGAACTCACATAAGTTGCAATCACTTCTCGCTCGAAACGTGACAAGGGAGAGTCCTCAACCAACAAAGCTTGGGCCAACATAGTCAGTGCTTTACCAGATTTAGGCTTGTACTCCATCAAACCACGGATACCTAAAATTTCATTTTTTATGTTAATGTGGGGCATACTAATTCCTTTCAATTAGGTAAGAGAATGACACTGAAAAGTGTAGCTAGTAGACCGACGAAAAACATCAGGATTCTTTTGATTTGCGCAATGTACTGTAACCTAAGCTATATCTTCAGACCTGTGCCGTTACGATCTTGAAAAACTAGGACGTCTCCCGGAATTTTACGGGCAGAGCATATCCATTCAAACCCTGCTACTTCACCGCCCGTATTCGTTTTCACTTTGTACAAATAGTAAGACGGAATCCAGGGGAAAAAATGATGAGCAATATGATTTTCAAAAGATAGCGTTAGATATCGCGATATCCACTCTGGAAACACAAGGGCTCTCGTATATTGATCTTGCTCGTGAGCTGGAATCAAACTCACATTCCCCAAATTCGAATGACCAGAGGGAATGTGGACGTGTTGGCTTAAGATAATGGGTTCACAGACAATTCCAAATACAATAAAAGCAAACCCAAACAAGTACCACCAACTAGTTAAATATAACGATAAAATAAAATGACCACCAAAAATAAAAGCCAAATTGGCAATAATTTCTACACGAATTTTGGAATGAGAAAATAATGAAAACAATTTTTTTAAATTCCAAAACGTTCCAGTTAAAAATGCCAGAGCAAATGCAGGAAGCCAAGACTTCCAGGCAACTTTAGCTAGAAATTTTTTGACGGCATTAGCTTTAAGTAGATCACGAGTGCTGGGATCTCGATCTAACCACCCTGTCCATTTGTGATGCTCTAAATGTACGTACTTCCAAGAAGCAAAGGGTACGAAACATAAAAATGAAGCACCCCAACCGACGGCTTCATTTAGCCATTTTTTGGGAAAAAAAGCATTGTGGCCACAATCGTGAAGCACACTAAACCAATGAAACATAGCAAATCCCAATAAAATTTGGCCTGAGAGCCAAAACCAAACTGAATTTTGCAGTGATAAAGAAATACCACAAGCAGTCCAAGCCGAACGAAACGCTAAGCTGCCCCAAGCACCTACCCAGTTTGGTTTCAAACTTTTATGCACTTGTTCTAGATCTCGAAATTCCTGATATTTCAAATAACCGCCATTTCAAATCCAAAAATTTTAATTTCGTTTGGATTCAATTTTAATCCTTTTCCCATGGTAATGGAATAGATTCCTACATCGGTCATTTGATGAAATGTATTTCTAAATACTAGCGTTGATTTTGACATATTCCACCAATCAGGAAATGAAACCATTTGGTATCCTCGATTAAGTTTATTCGAAAAGACATAACTTAAAATACTGGCTATCAATATGTCCGCGGACTCTTGATCGTCTATGTTCAAATGAGTCAGATATAATGTTTTAATCGGCTCACCTTCTTTAGGTACTGAAAAACCAAATCGATGCAAGCCTTTCAACAACCAAGATAGAACCCTGGGCGCTTGATTAAAGTACATCTTCTTAAACTTTGTAGGTGCACTCCAAGGCAATGTGCAGGATACAATTTTATCTTGCGCATTTCTTACTATGATGAACTGATCCCAACTCAAGTGCCATTCATTCATTCGCCTCTGAAGCTCACAATAGCCTTCGGTATCTACAACATAACCAGCTTGTTTTTTTTGTTCATTGTCTTTTATGAATTGAATTAATTCGCCCTTCATTTGCGGTTGCAATGACTCCACTCGATAGCCTGGTGCTATTTTTAATTTTTTCCAATGAGCAAATACATTAACCATTCTGACGGAACCAACTTCTTTGAGTTCGAACGGTTTATAACGGTGACCGGCAATAAAACTGTTAAGTGCAGTTCGATTTCCCTTTAATACGAATGCTAAAAAATAATTTGGGCTATGATTTGGAAATTCCGAACGATATAAGTCGAAAACTTCACCAAGCCAATCTCGCCAATGTTTTCTCGAATGCCGACTACCATCGATCCGGAAATCACTCACAACAGCCAATTCCTCTTGAAGGCGGTGGCCGTCACGACTAATCCATCGTGGTCCAGACGAAACCGAAATTACTGAGAGCAAATGATTGTCTTTTTTAGCCACATAGGTTTGAAAAAATGGCGCTTGTAGACGCAGTAATGATTTAAACTTAAAACCACGATCGTAGCATAAACCAAACCCAGCAAATTTCATACTTTGCTTGGTAAAAAGATTTCGTACCATACCCTCGTCAGCAGAACTGAGAGTATTAATAGAAATTACAAAACCATCGCTGCGAAAGGAATCCCGATTATCCATCCACCCCAAGCCTGACTTAGAATACGCGCCGATTTCACTACATCGTTATTACTTTTAACTCCAGGGAAATATGTCTGGTAGAGTGCTATGTTCCAACTATTTGGACTACCTTGAAGGTAATTTCTGATTGGCCCACCCGCAATTGCCGCCAGTTGACCTTGCCTGCTTTTTGTGTCGGTCGGTAAATATTGTCTCGGACCTTGGCTGTAGGTTTTTGGCATAAACTGTTTCAAATCTTGAGGGATCGTTTGGCCATGAAAAAAATTATATAAATTGACCGGCACCACTTCACCTTGGACCACTGCACTTTTTATCAAGCTACGATCTTTTTGTTTAGTATCTGCTTCTCTGATATCAAACAATGCCGTTATGTTTTCCAAACTCGAAGTTATCATCCGATCTGCAGGAATCAAAAATCTTGGGTCTATAAAAGTTAATATGTCAGATGTTTGAGGATTCTGGTTGATATTTTCTTTGTTTCTCAACCAAGCCCAGGCCAACAATGTTTGCCGACTAGATTCCTGCAAATCACTATAAGCTCTGGGCATATTTTCAGGATTCTTTAAGATAAATAATCCTGGCCGATTCAAACGTTTATTCCGCATTTCTGCAGTTGTCATATCCACATCAAATGTCGATTGGAATCCAAAATTGTTAGCCAACCCTTGCATTGCGTCGAACAAGTTCGTCCATGTATAGGCCAATGATGCGTAAATTGCACTTCGAGCGTACAAAGAACTGGCTAATGCCAGTCTTAACTCAGCCGGTCCGATTTTAATAAAACGGTCATGTCTGTCAGCGTATCGAGCTGTCGAAACTACGAGCGTATTGTCAAAATAGAAAGGTTTGAAATCTGGCTTTTCTGCCGCATCTACCAGCATTTTTAGGCGCTTGATATATATATTTAGTGAAGGCAGTACTTCATAATTTACAAAGCGAAAAAAAGTTACTTCATTATCGATATAAGTAGTCCCCAATTCATCTAATTTTTGAGGGGGCTGCTGCATTTCCTTATCTTTCAAATTTCGATATTTTGTAGGCAAAGGTTCAACAACATAATTAAATCCCGCTTTCCACTGCGGTGTCGGTAAGAAAACATTGGTACCTGTAGCAGCCTGTCTAAAAGCCAGAATCATATACGAATGCACTAAATTATTTTTGTCAAACAGCGGACGGGCACGAAACGCAAGACCTCGATATGGCTTCATCGTGGCTAAAGAGGCCACGATAAATTTAGCATCGTTAGATAAATTATCATATACAGCAGATGAGTAAGCACTATCAATTAATGCTGATAATTGTTCGGCCGAGTCAATCCCCGGGATTTTACCAGTCACTCGCTTAGTTTCTATGCCCGCTTTAGTACTCGTTGCTTCGTAGGTAGCCCCACCAATTAGTTTAGCTTGGTAATTCAAATAATCAGCTGAAAATTGAGCGCTTTCGTCCACAAAATCGACATTAGCATTTTGAGGATAACGATTTACCTCACTATTTAGAATTGTTTTTTTCAAACTCAAAAACTGTTCATCACTCATGTAGACATAGTCGTCTTCGGGAGCTTCCATTTTAAACATATCTTGAACTACCGTTTTCTTTTTTAACTTTCCAACGGTTGCCCATGTGGTCGTAGTTGTTAGAATTAAAATAAAAACACAAAGAATTTTCTTCATCCGCCCCCCCTTTAGGTGCTTTAATGGTATTAGATGTCTGTTAGAAATTCTATAAAAAAATTCAGCTTTGTGATTTACCATTTTATAAGGAAAGTTCTCCTCATTGGGCACCGCAAAATTTTGCGTCACCCGAAAGTTACTCTGGTGGTCTTCTTTGTTTTAGCGACAGCTGGGGCTCTTTTGGCGACCCAGCTCAGAATTAATCTCTTAGTTGACGATATGATGGATCCCGAATTCGAGACTTATAGCGAGCTAGTCCATTTGAACAAAACCTTTCCGGAAAAAAACACTGCACTTCTTTTGATAGGACCAAAACATCCAAAGACTTCGCTCAATAAGAAATCAATTTGTGCGATCCGACATTGGGTCTTGGACGTCGCTGACAGGCAAAAAAATTTAATTGAAGTCAACAGCAGTTTCGGCGCGCGAAGAACTGAACTCGTTGATGGGCAGCTCAGGCTTCCTAGACTTCTAGAACCAGATTGCGCACAACTTGATAAAAACGAAGTGGAATCACTTGCGGACGGATTTGCAAAACTAAGATCTTCCCCATGGAAAGGAATTTTAGTTGGGCAAAAAAATGATGATATCCTAATACAATTTCAATTTTCTGAAACAGAGCCAAATCATTTTTGGCTTTACCCTGACAAATCAAAAACATTTCGCTCAAATACGGTATTGAATCTGAAGCAAAGCTTCGAAAATACCGTTATAAAACCGGATCCCCAAGTGACCGCAGTTTGGGGTGGGGTAGCCACTTTTCAAGGATTGTATCAAGAGGCTTACGATCATGCCAATATATTGAATATACTGAGTTTGGTCCTTGTTTTTATAGTGATGAAACTTCTATTTGGAACCTTTCGGAGTGGCTTTCTATATATATTTTCTTTTTTAGCGGCCGTAGCACCAATATTTGGTGCCATGGCCCTTTTCAAAACCCCCGTCGACGTTTTGTCAAACTCGATTGGGTTAATGATTATGATCTCAACGTTAGAAGATTTTTTGTTCTTGTCTTTCTACATGCAAAACGCAAAAGCAAAATGGCGCAAGACGTTTCGAAAATTTTTAGTCCCCTCTTTTTACACGACACTAACAACCTTTATTGGATTCGGCTCCCTTGCTATTGGAGATCTAGAAATAATTAAGCGCTTTGGAATATGGGCGGCTCTAGGAAGTCTATTTCAATACCTCTCTGCCTTCTATTTTCTGCCGGCACTTTTAAAGGTTTTTCCGAAGCTCTCTCTTTTATACACTAAACAACTTCCTATCTGGAAATGGGTTGAATATTTTAAAAATCTTCAACTTCCTAAATGGATAGGACTTTCATCATCGTTTCTTTTTTTTCTTAGCTTATTTGCCGTGCATCGAGTAGTCGTCTCGGACGCTCCAACGCAGATATTTCCAGATAATCACTATGCAAATATGGCCTCTCGAGAATTTTTGGATCAACGAGGTTGGCAAGCCACAATCAGTGTCGTTTTCAACGCCAACAGCACTTCTGAATTCAATAAATCCGTGATAGCTGATCTAAAAAAACAGGAGGGTATAGAATATGTTGAAAACAGATATGATATTCAGGACTACTTCTACTCGCAGATGCCAAGCTATTTTTATTCAGGTATTGACCAACTTTGGGGAAACTCGTCGTCGTTTCATCGACTTGTAAATCCCAGCTCAGGTGATTCTCGAGCTATCGCCTATGTTTCTCATCAAGACATCCAAAGCGTAAAAAAATTAAATAAATGGGTCAAAGATCGGTGCCAAGGTCAGTGTCATTTATCCGGTTCATTAGTTTCTTACAGTGAATTCGGAGAGAAAGTATTGAAAACTTTACTAGAGAGCCTTCTCGTCAGTCTAGTCCTTGTAAGTGCGGTTCTGGCATTCTTGTGCATCGTAAAAGATGTTAAGTCGAATTTTCCAATATTGATGTCAGCGATTTGGGGGCCACTCGGACTTATTTGTTTCTTTGTCGTTTTTCAAGTTCCCATATTCTATATCACTAGCATGTTTGCATCTATTTTGGTGGGTTTAGCCGGAGACAATTCAATTCAATTTGTTTTCTCTAAAGGTCGTGGTTCACCCACGAAGGGAGCGGACAGACTGGGAGTCTTTTCCATTTTCATCACAATTGCAATGAGTGTGCTGACGTCGATTTTGTTTTTCTCCCATTTTGCAGCTCTTCAAAAATTAGGGCTAATAATGATTGCAGGCTTCCTAACAATGCTGATCGGGGACATTGTTATTTTGCGGTCTCTCACCCCGCCAGACTCTAGAAAAGCTTGAATATTAAGCCATGTTTTGTTTTCATATTACTATGAACTATAAGTCTGATTTGCTAAGTCTAGTTACCATTCTTCTCAATCTTACCTTGTATGCAGTTGGTCTGATATTGCCTTTTGGAATTTCTGGCATTTTTTATATTTTGCTTACAAGTATTTTAGTTTTCATGGTTTTCCATGTGAATCACAATCACATACACAATCCTATTTTTAAAAACGAGGGCCTGAATTTTCTGATTAATTCGATGATGTCGATAGCGATCTTAAATCCCGTAACTCTGTTTTACTTTGCTCATCTGTCGAATCACCATCCCAACTACTGTAATGATCAGGATTGGACAGGTCGACACCATGCTGGGCACCGTATGGGTCTTTTGCGAGTTTTTCGCTATAACATCTCTGTTTTTTTAAATTTTTTGAAGAACGGATTTTTTATCTCTCGTTCTAAGCTACCTATCTCTCGAAAAAAATCTTTGGTTTGCGAGATCTTAACATTGTCCGTTTTTATTTCCATGTTGCTTTACCTTGTTCCATTGGCTACATTTTTGCTCTATATTTTATTGCCTTCATTTTTAGGTCTACAAGGAATGATTTTTATGAATTTTTTCGTACATGATGGTTGCCTACCAGAGATAAGAGAAAAATCGTGCCGTAATTTCACTTCCACTAGGGCCAATTTTTTAACCTTTAATAACGGCTTTCACCTGGCCCATCACGAATGGCCACAACTGCATTGGTCACTGCTGCCATCAGTACACCAAAAGAAATATGCTCAAACTATAGAACCTGAATACATTCATTCATCTTCGTTAGAACATTTCATTAAATACTATGTAATAGGCAGGAAGTTTGAACGTTAACCAATTCACGACTGTGGCACTTTTTCTATTTGGTTTTTATCATCTTTCAGTAGGACTACCATCGGTCCTGGCGTTTTCTTCATTAAGGAGAATTGGGTTTTTATTGTATAAATTAAAAATTCCAAATCAACCAGATCCCCAGTTTGAATACGTCTTAAAACCCCTGGGTCTTTATGCATTATCCATTTCGTTAATTTGCTTTTTCGCCGTATTTCGATGGCAAGAAAATGAACAGCAAGACTTACTAAGAATCTTCGCGGCACTTTTGCTAGGACGGGGCGCCTGTCGAATATTTTACGCCCCACTTTTTCTAAAAGCCTTCGGTACAACGCCGCTAAGAAACATGGGAAATGCAATCTTAACTTTCGTAGTGGCTTTAACTTTTATTGCTTTAACTTTATAGAGATTTTAGATAAATCCAATCAATACACGATTATACATGTTCAGCTAAATCTCGAGGATGCTCAATCAGCTCACTATCAAAGTCGGGTGCTGCTTTGTTTTCGAAGCTCTGTGGATGGAGCTGTTCTCCTGCCGTAACTTGATTTTTAGAAATGACTCGAGTGAGAACTCCCTTTCCTATTGTCGTTGTCGTCGTCGTAACTCTATTTCTACCAAGGATTCTAACAGCTTCAAATCGGCAAATTTAAAACTCATGTATTGTAAAGCGTATATTGACCGTAACGTCGAATCTACATTGCGAACTGCAAGGCCAAATGATTCCGAATGTTCAGGAGTGGGAATCAGTGGCAATTGCGCTTCTGCCCAATCTCTTAGAACAGGATTCACTTCTGAATCATGACTTACGATATTCAAAGCGTGCCAACGTAACGCCTCATCCGACAAATTATGATAACTAAAAAAGGGGTTTAGAAAGCTGACGGTTCGACGTATACTCATGGACATCGAGTTATAAAATGGAATAAAAAACGGGCTCAAAATTTCTTTGGCCGATAAAAAAGGAATGTCCGCGAACGAGTTCATCAATGAAGGATGCGGAGTTAGTAATTGAAAAAATTCAAGGTCGAAAAGGTACGAAGTGCCTTCTCTGTCTATCAAACTCTGCGGATCAAGATTTCGAATACCCATACGGTGAAGGACAATCTCATCATCCATCTGTTTGCGAATCAATTTTTCTAAGTCCCAATTTCTCGACCACGTGGGCGGTTGCATTTTTATATTTATATTATTCATTGGTGGTTTAGGGTTCCATCCCCCAGGGATATAGTCCATAAGAATTCCCCAACTGGCCTGCATATTACGGCCGTCTTTATACATATCAGGAAATCGCGAAAGAATGTCTTGGATTGAATTCTGATCAAAGACACCATCTACTGGAATCGATACCCGTTTTCCAGGACTAGATTCAAGCTCGGACAAGTGCATTTGTAATATTACTTGGTCCCGAGATTTGAGTCCTTTTCCTTGTGTCAGATGATTCATGTCCTCAGGCAACACTATGATTTTCAAGGCTTTAAGTCCATTATTGGTTTTCACTAAAAAAATACCCCATGTACTAACAGAATCAACGTGTATTGGTTGTAGCACCTTTTGTATGTATTCTGCTGGCAATGATAAATTTTTTAAAATGGTATCGCCATGTACCAGGCGATGTCGAAGCAACGCGTGCTCGGCTTGCCAGTTTATAGATGCAAATGACTGCACAGGTCTTAGCGCGAACGGATCACGTATGGGAAGCGAGCGTTTAGAATCGGTAAGCCCATAGACCGCACCACAGCTTGGGTTTGCATAGAGAGACAAAGCGCAAACTAAAATCATAAACGCTGACCATAGGATAAACACTACACTGCGAGAAATTATCGACCTCTTTTTGAAAGAATTTGATTACGCAATTTATATTGCAATTCACGGACGCTACTCTGTTGTTTCTATCTACCTGAAAATTGGTTCGGATTTTCTTCAAAATCTTGCGGACGGCCTGTTAACGGCAGGCAGGAAGAAAACTTATTGCTGCAAGATGTTGATTTCAAAAACGTATATTTAAAAATGTCTAGACGTTAAACATTCGGCGAAAAAAGGAAGTGGTTATGCCATCTGGTTTCCAAAACTTAGCGCCTGCGAGCGACATTTAAAAGTTGAGTTGACTTCGCCACATTCAATTTACCACCCCCCTGCTATGCCTGAAACCGCCAAAACAAATATCATCAAAATATTTTTCATTAACAACCTTCCTTGAAAAAACAAATTAGCTGATAATAAGCAAAGCTCGATATTTAAAAAATGACCGAACTCCATTGCCATACAGTTACTTATTTTTTAAAAATTATATCAATTTTAAAATTGCCCTTGCTCAATGAAAATTTTTATTGCGACTATAAGAAAATATTTAATGATATTTAATAAAATTTAATGAGGTCTTAATTGCCTCGATCCTGCAACAGACGTTTTCGTAGAAGATTTGAAGCTTTGTCGGCGACATAGATGATACTAATCATAACCAAAAGAATCAGGCCCGCCTCAGAAAAACGGCGCCATTCTAGATGATACATCAAATCTTGCCCAATTCCGCCAGCGCCCACCAGTCCAAGTAGACTCGCAGCGCGAATATTGTATTCAAATATAAAAACGAAATGTGCAACAAGAAGTGAGCGCGCCTGCGGGAACAAACTCAGCATAAATGCCTGCAAACGTGAAGCCCCCATTTGCCTTAAAGAAGCAAATGCTTTTTGCTCAAGATCTTCTAGTGATTCGTAGATTAACTTTCCTAAATATCCAACCGAATAGAGGGTTAAGGCACAGATTCCCGCCATGGAGCCTAGACCAAATGCAGCTACAAAAATAATTGCCCAAACCAAAGAAGGAATCGTTCGAACCGCCATGAGGACAAATCGAAAAAATCTATTGAGATAAGATGGCGAAATGCTATGAGTGGCCAGCACTGCCAGTGGGAGAGACAATAATAAGCCGAAAAAACTTCCAATAAGCGCCATTCGCAAGGTCACAAGAAATGATTTAACGATGCCCAACCAATCAAAATTCTTTAGACTGTCTGCGCTGAAAGTAAACAAGCGCAAAAATATGTCGAGAGAGTTCAAAAGAGATCGTCGTGAATCAAATCCTGAAAAGTCTAGTGTCAAAATCGATACGCCAACCAAACTTACTACCAACATCCAAAAAAACCAAATGCCTCCTTTGATTGACTTTGCTTGCTCGCCCACAATAGCCGTAGAAGAAATATTTATTTTTCTATCGAACAAAGAATCATCAATGACCGAAACATGCTGGCTAACCAAAAAAGCAAATCTGAAATCCCTTTGCAGATCTTTGATAACTACAAATATATCCCAAGCGGTCTGTTTGTCGATTTGGCTAAAGCACTCGTCAGCAAGCAGGATTCTTGGTGAATTCATCAGGGCCCTGGCGATTGCAACCCTTTGCTTCTGACCACCTGACAATTCTGATACAAGTTTGTTATGATGGCCAGAAAGCTGTACTTTCTCTAAAAGGTAGTTAGCTCTCTCAATCTGCGTGTTCGTAAACTTAACCCTATGGGCAGGCAGGTCTCGATAGGCGCCCGACAAGACATTTTCAAGAAGGGTTCTTTCTGCTACGAGACGCAAATCCTGATAGACCAAAACCGCTGAACAGTCCTTTTCGATATGACAGTCTTTGCGATCCAGTGACCCTTCAACCAACCGAAGCAGAGTTGTCTTGCCAAATCCCGAGGCCCCCTGAAGCAGCACTGTTTCATTTTCATGCAAATAGAAATCATGGAACTCAAAAGAAGCTTTTTCAGTTCCTAGGTATCGATATTTTAACAAACTGGCAGAAAATATTTTCACTCTCTATCAACTTAAAAAAGTATTATTTACTTAACAAATACCTTCACCTCAAGACCAGTGACATTGAGAGCTGTTTTAGTTTTCTCAACATGTTTTTCTCTGGATTTTGATAATTCGGCAGCCCCGTATACACTCGACAGAAGTTCTGGTTTTTCTTTTCCCAAGTCAAAAAGAGCACTTTGTATTTTTTGGTTTAAACCTGGCGAGAGTTTTTTTGAGGTCGCTATCAGATGCGTAGGAACCCCTTGGATTCGACTTAGGACTCGAACCTTGGCGCGGACTTCGGGTGTGCCATAAAGATCAGCCTTCGGACCTTCAAACGCATAGTCACTGAATGCAGCTGCATCAGCTTGTCCATTGGCGACAGCGAGCAAGGCCTTGTCGTACCCTCCAGCATAGATGATTTGTGAAAAAAATTGGCTGAGCTCTTCAAGGCTCTTCACCTGCTTCTCGTCAATCAATCGAAAAAGGGGAAAAAGAAAACCTGAGGTCGACGTTTGCGAGGAAAACGCCATCTTTTTTCCTTTGAGGTCCTTCAAAGATCGAATGGGACTTTCTTTCGCTACCACGATGAGTGAGTCATATTCGGTTCGGCCGTTACGTTTTTCGACTGCAATAATTTCCAATGGGACCTCTGCAGACGCAAGAATAAAAGGTAGCGAGTCCAAATAGGCAATATGGACCTTGTCTGAAATCAAACCTTGAACGGTCGCTCCATAGGATGTAGGAACAATGACATCGACTTTTTTATTTATTCTTTTAGAAAGGTACTCAGAGACGAGCAGCATTGCAGACTTTAGCTCTTCTGGATTTTTCTGTTTCTGAAAAGAGAATACAATCGTGTCTGGATCACTGCCAAAGCTGGAAAATGACAAGAACAAAGTCAGGAAAGCAATTCTATACATCATGACCTCCAAAAAAAATAAATCAAAATAATAAAAAAAAAGACTTCACCTTTTCTTTCCTATCTCGCAACATTCCTTAGGAGTAAATTGAAATGTTGAAACAGAACATGAATGAAAACAAATTGAGAAAAGGCAGCAGCCATTGCCTGATGTTTTTTTGTGGTAGCACGTAATCCACTATGTGAACCGCTTTTTCTACCATCCACCTGGCTCCGCATGATGGACAGAAGTCAAGATTCACCTTCTACTGAGGGGAGAGTTTGCTGTTCACTGCACGCAGACGCTTCAATTCTTCAAGATCGAAGTGAACGAAACAGAGGGCCTTGATGGTTAGCGCCAGTAAATGAAAGCCTTGAATCATGGACATCATCGAAGTCAGTATACCTAGACTCAAATGCTGCCTCGATCGACTTGGCTGAATGCATGCGGGCTCTTGGCGGGTCGCAACCTCCTCCAAAACGTCGACTGGAAAAAACCAGGGAGGCCAGGAATCATCCACAAAGGAAAAGTCAGAGAAAACCCGAAAACATATTTAACAAAACTGAAAAATGCTTCGACCAAAAAAAGATGAAAATACCATTCACAAAAGCCATGATCAAAGCCATCGGCAAAAGAAGGCGCCGCCAAACCTGTGGATAAGGCAATGACGTAAAACCTCGCTGAATCGCTCGAAACAACTCATTCATAGTCAGAATCTCCTTCCTTATACCTATTCTCAAACTTAAGAAGGGAATCCACTGTAAATTGCCGAGCAATGCGAACGGGAACTATTAAATTGCAATTTCATCCTGAAATTCTTATTCGCATTACGGCTTTTAGAGCCACAGACAACCAGTAACCCAAAATGTTTTCTTGAACTAAATTGAAGTAAAATGAGTCCAACAATTACATGCTTTTGCACTCAAAAATCGTGATAAGAAAATAACAATTTTTGTCACAAACAATAAAAAATTAGTCGACAACGGTTTTGCGCTACGAAGTCCGTAAAGAACTTCTACACCCTAAAACCTAAACTGACTAAATCTCTACACTAGAAATTCTTAAAGTATTACTTTAAACTGTTATCTGTAAATATCGTTGGTTAAAATCTATGGGAAATAAATCCCAGCAACTTTGCAACGGTATCTAAAACTTAAACTAAGGAGATCTTTTTTATGAAATTCATTAAAAAAACTATTTGTTACGCATTATTTTTCTCGGCTCTTAATGCGAGTGCTATTACCAACCAGACTGTTATAAATTTTGTAGATAGGCTTGAGGAATATGCTCAACAAAATGTAGGTTTCAAAAATACTTTGATAGTACATCGTGGTGATAATGGCAGGAGTCTAGCCATTGAAAAAACGAAAAATTCTGACGACTGGTTCAGCATTAGGTTTTATCGAGAAAATGAGCAATCACCTTTTACGCTTGAGTTTTCAGCACGCAAAAAGCACGAATCCTTTCTATTGACCTTATTAGAAAGAAGTGGCGCCTTTTCTCCTGATAGAAATAATATATCTAAATTATATGAAGAAGGAATGGTAAGATACACTATGGCTCCAATTCGACGAAATGAACCATTTTTATTTGCTGTGGCCAGTAATTTTGTTAAGGTTCTATATTTTTCAGCGAGATAATAATGTATTCATTTTTCATTTTAAGGCTTTATTTTAGAGTGAGCGATGGGACCATAGTTCAACTTTATCTTGGAAATGGAAGAATAAATATTTAAAAAAGTAGAACGCACCTTTATTTCAAATAAATGAGACTATTGAGTGGTATAAATGACAAATAAAAAGTTACTTTTAATTTCAATTGCACTAATTTCGAGGTTGAACTCGATGTCATTGGCTCAAGTACAACATTGTAGTTTACATTATACGGAACGTGACCGCATTTTGTTTGAACAAACAACGGGCTATTTTTCCTCTTTGATAAATGTAGATCTTCTTCATTATCGTAACCAGGAAGTAAGGCAGGTAGCTTCCAGAAATAAATTTGAGGGAATACAGCATCTCGTTCCAAATGCAGCGATTGATGCCTTAATTGCAAAATATGGAAATCGAAGATGGACAACCAAGGAAATTATAGATGAGCTGAACGAGCAAACCTTCAAGACTTTGGAAGCATACCGTCCGAATGACATTACAGATAAACGATTCGACTTTTTGCCTAGTAATGAGCTTGCTGAGCTTATTCTTAGGTCCATTCAAAAGCATCCTGTTGTTTCTGAACTCTCGGCTGATCAATACCAACAGAAGGGTACTGAGATTGGCTACTGTTTTGGTCGAGGGTGCTACGTTGATCTAATGCTGATGAGGCTGGGACTAGATCGTGATTCCATCAAAAAAATTTGGGCTATCGGGCCAATGGGAGAAGGAAAACTTGTTTGGCAATTTCACATCGGACACTTAGTGCGACTCTCTGACAATAGCTGGGTGGCCATTGACAATATCCCCAGCAGCTATCGAGTTCTTGATGCCCGCACTTGGGGAGAACGCCTGAAAAGTAAAAGCAGAGATGGGCAATTACGCCTCTATATTACAAACAGCGACAAATTTACTCCCACCTTGGGCTCTTATAATCCAGTACACTTGGGATTAAATACTAACCGTGATAGGGATTGGTATAAAGGATATTTTCAAGATCTCATGAATTGGTTCCGCGACTCCACTGATGCTGAAATAGCTGAATTTCTTGGAATTGATGCTTTACCACCTCGTCCAATTCCTGTGAGCCCCACTTCGGAACAAATCGCCAAGTCAGAAGCCGAAGAGGCTCTTTACTCAAAATTACCTCCACAATCAGTTCACAATGGAAGTTCAGGTTCAGGATCAACTCCTAGCAACAATAACTACAATAATAACGGCAATGGCTTTGCGAGTATTCTTGACTACTTTAAACGAATCAAAAATCGTTTCCATTTTTGAAAACCTACACGAAAGATTATTTTTTTGAGATCATAATTGGCTAAACATTCTATGTTGCCATCTTAAAAAGAAGAGCTTAGATTCTTACCAGAATTAGGAGGAATTTATGTTTTCAATAGAAATGACCGATTCAAATCAAATTCAAGTCCAATCAAGAAAATTTCAATTTACTTATTCTGTTGATGGCACTTTGGCTAACCCCCTGGAAGCCACCTACGCAGCTCTTTCAGGTTGTGCCGGTGTCTATGCGCTGAAGGCCAGTCGAAAAATTGGAAAATCAACAGTAGGTATGAAAATTCATTGCAAATCAGTTGTCAAACCTGAGAATCCTTCTCTTCCCGCCAAATGGATGACGGAAGTCAGTTTTCCCCAAGGATGGAATCAAGAAGAAAAGTTGATTGTTTTGTCCGCAATCAAAGAGTGCGCCGTCAAAGAACTCATCCTCAAAGGTCATCAAATTGATTTTGTTACCGAAGAAAAAGTATAAAAACTTAAGTTTTTCGTTCATCAATTAGGCGTTTTAGTTTACCTGTTCGAGGATTAGTTTCTAATTCGGTTATATCTACAAATTCTATTTTGAGTGGATGAATTTGTTTTTCATGGGCCAACTCTTTTAAGAAAGAACGTTCCGCTTCAATTCTTAATTTTAATTGCTCCATCTCGCCTGTGTCTCGACTCGTTGTTGCTACTTTGATGACCAATTGGTCTTTATTCTGAAAATGTTTGGTGATTAACTGAAAGCCTTTAACATTAAAACCACTATGAGCATGAGACAACAAGGTCGAAATATCTTCATAGTAAACAGTGGCAGGACCAATCCTGGCCCCTTCTTCAGAACGTCCTAGAATTTTAAATTTTCGATAATCCGATGGGGGCTCCAGCCACATGGCCCTATCCCCAACGGGATACCTGATAATTGGCATCAATGACCTTGTGAGGTTTGTTAAATAAAGTTTTCCCGGTTTTTCGATTTCATTAATTGGTTTTAACGTTTCTTCATCAATAATCTCCATCACTGTAAAATCAGAAAACACACGATGTTCTTGGGGAGCGCAGGTCTTATCTGCATATCCTAATAAGCCTCCATCCACGCTGGCGTAACCAATAGACTTAATTTGCACTTCAGGAAATACACTTAAAATAAATTCTTTTTGATCGGCATACATGCTTTCGCCTCCAAAAAGAATTTTCCGAGGAGGATGTAACTTATTTCTTTCAGCGTGCTCTGCCAATTTGACCATCGTCGTTGGGACTCCCGCCCACACATTGAGTTTAAAGGCATTTATTGTTGTTACAATATGATCAAAATCAGCCCCTCCACTTAGGGGAAAATGAACTACAGAAGATAAAGACTTTTCTATAGATTTGGTAATAAATAAAAAGGACGCGTACAAATCACCTGCATAAAACAAATGGGCGATTTTATCCCCTTTGGTCAATCCACCTTTTCTCATGCCCTCGCCAAAAGCATGAGTAAATAATTCCCATTCATCGATTGAAAAAAAAGAATACTTTGGATTTCCTGTAGTTCCACCGCTTTTAAAAACAATCCCATCACTTTGTTCCTCAGTTAGAATTTGATTATTCTCAATAGTGTTGTGTTGCCAAAAATCATGACTTTCTATTAAGGGAAGGTCTTCGATAAGTGAATCTTTCGAAACACCCTTATAAAGCTCCTTGTAAAAAGGTGATTTGTTTCGAGCTAATTCAATTAATTCGGTCAAACTAAAAACTTTCATGGGCTCCTCACAATACCCGCTGATCAATCACATGCAACAATTTTCCACTTGCTGATGATTTTAAAAAATCAGCTGAGTCTACAAATGAAAAATCGATAAGCATCGTTTTTTCTTCCTGAACTGTCTCTTGTAAATCTTTATAGTTTTTAATAAGCATGGAAAGCACTTTATCTTGATCCAACTGACTTTTTTTATTTATTTTACAAGTCAATCTATCCAAACCATTTTGATTATCAATAAGGATCTGGAATTCCTGATCATAGTTAAAATAGTCCGCTAAAATTTGTTGAAATTTGCTAAAACTATAAAAGCAGCTCGAGGCTCTAAAAATATCTCCTGACCTACCTAAAAGTTCAAAACGCGGAGATTTTCTTCCACATGGACATCCCTCAACAACCCATTTTCCAACATCCCCAATATCATAGCGAAGCAGCGTTTGACCTTCTCTGCCCAGAGTGGAAAACACGAGCCTTCCCACTTCATCTTTTTCAACAAGCTCCTCTTTATCCAATTTATAAATTTCTAAAAAATGAAGGCTTTGGTGTAAATGATGAATGCGTGGGCCTGAAGAAGCACATTGATAGCCTAAGGGGCCCATATCCACACTTCCATAGCTTGCAGACAAGAACGTCTTCACTCCAAATTCTTCCTGCCAATGCTTCCTCTGCAACTGGGATAAATGTTCTCCACCGAAAAATATTTTCTCGATAACTTGATGAGCTTTGAATAATTCTTTATTGGCATCAAAAAGCAGCATAAAATAGGATGGCATCCCCAGCAAAACATTGATTTTATTTTTAACGATCACTTCTCCTACAAATTTAAAATCCATATGGGCCGACATAGGAAATTGAACCGCTTGAAGTTTTTCTAAAATCGTATAGAAACTTAAAAATCCTCCATAAAGACCTCCACCAAAAAACAAATTGATACATTTGTCTTTTTGCGGATCTAATCCAGCAGCTAAAAGCCCCTTAGCTGCCAAATCCATTTGCCTGTGATAATCATGATAGGTAAAATATGAAATTTTGGGTTCTCCACTGCTTCCACCACTTTTAAAAAATAATTCAGTTCGAGCAGGAATTTTAAGTTGTTGAAAGTCCACCTTAGTCATGAGTTTTTCAGGAAGATATGAAAACTTAATTTCGTTTCGATCTAAATCACTTAAAGTCCCAAAGGTTTTTAACTGAACCAAATCACTCTTGAGACTTGTCTTTTTCATGTACCTCAAGAGAGCTGCATAACCATCATGGGGCTCGCCCATATAGCTTCCATGCATATCTCCAAGAGGCCTGATTCGATTCACTCCCGCCTGAAAAAGTCCATTAGAAAGCTCTTTAAGTTCACTCAGTTCACATTTTAGCCCAACGGTTTGCAAGTAGGATCGCAATGGTCGAAATACTTCCCATAATTGGGATCTTGAAATGGGTTTCAGCCAAACCGTTCGATATAATGGTGAGGCTCTGAGCGCTGGCCGCATGTCAACCAATACTCTCCATCGATCTTTTTCATCTCTGATAACTTGGGCATATTCAGATTTTAAGGCTTGTTCGGTTTCGACAACCAATGACGTTTTCTGAATTTCGGCAGATTCCATGGCAGAAGGCATTAACAATCTATAATTGCCAGCAACTTTCCCCATTTCTTCGGTTATTCTCAAACCTATTTCTTGAAGCTCAACAAAACTCGCATTTTCCACATAGACACACTGAGGGCTTGAGCAAGCTTGTTGGCTATAGATTAAAATATCTTTCACCAAATCAGGAATAAATGAAGTATTCAATTTAGATTGACTGCTAATATAAGAAAAAGATATCCGATGACCCCACTCTATAAATCTCACTTTTGTGGAGCAAAGTGATCTGATTTCAGCAATAGCTTCTTCACCGCCCCAAGCGACAACCCCGTCAGCTTCGCTAAATATTTTCTGCATTCGTTCTTTCTCTTGGGAAGAAATTTTAAGGATGATCAATCTCTTCTTAAAAGTAGCTGCTAATTTGTCTGTGAAAAAGAAATCAAACAGAGTGGAAGTAAACTGACTTGAATGTTGGCTCAATTTTAATAAGTTAACATTTCCAGTGAGCAAACCTTCAATAGCACTTAATACTGGAAGGGCTGAATCGTTGGAAGGTAAAATCTGAACTAAAAAACCTAATGGGCTATAGGATTCAAATATATCACTTTCCTGGGGAACTCGTGAGGATAAAAAAGGATCATCTCTGCCCACCTCGCGGGACATCTTAATTCTTAAATTACTTTCATTTAAAAAGTCGCTAATTCCAGATAAAACATCGAGGGCCTCAGATTCTGAAGCGTCTCCCGAGGACACCAGAATATTCATTAGTTTTTCTCTCATAACATGATTTTGTAACAATTCTTTAGAAAAAAGGTCACAGCAATGATAAAAAGTCTCTATATCAAAATCAGAATTTAGACCTTCACAAACAGATTTATTCAATGTTGTTAATTTATTCTGAAATAAGTCTTCACTATCAATCCATTCGCCTTGCCACCAATGTGGATTCAATTGTTTCAGCTGATTCAGTTGATTCATATAAAACCTCTTAACAGTTCTGCGGCAGCAATGGCGCAACTTTTATTTTTTGTCAACCCGGCTCGTCCTAATATCTCAAACCAATCTGTATTTAACCCACAATCACAGTCAGACCCTTTATGAAGAATAGCTAAATCTCCCATCAATACAGAATTTGCAGGAACCGAAGTGATATAAGGAGAAATAAATTGCAGAAATCCTTCTTGATTGTAACCAACATTTTTTAAATGAAACAAATCCCTAATTAAGACTTTTGAATAGACCGGCACATGGAAATGGTGATTCTTACACTCTATATAGGGAATACAGTGTTCGACACTTCCAAAACCATCTCTTAATCTTTCATTGGGAATGCCGAGTTGATTTTCCACCATTTTATAGAACTCGGTTTTATCAATAGCCTTATCCGCAAAGCCTTTCCAGCCACCTCCCAAAAAAACCAAGGACTTTGGGGAAAGCTTAAGAGGTTTCAATTGCAAGTCCCTCATTCTTTGAATCGTAAAATAGAAAAAGGAAGGAAATCCCAATATCCTGACAGGCAAACCTTCTTCCGAAAATTTTTGCAAGGCTCTGATGCAACCATACAAATCAAAATCATGACCGTTCTTACCGTTCCATTTTAATGCATATTCAATAGCATTGACAGGTGCAAATTGAGTTAAGAAGTTATCGGTATAAGCAGTGCCTAATTTTGAATCTGCTTCTGTTTGGTAGCTGTAAAGCAAGTAATTTGTTTTTTCTTCAGTTACCCACCCATAATAATGAAAAATAAATTTCACCATTTGTTGTGCAGATTCCAGGCTCCATTGATCAAAGAATATCTGCGATTTTTGCCCTGTAGTACCAGAAGAGGTCAGATGCAAAAAAACTTTATCTTCTTCAATTGACTTTACTTCATGAAATTTAAAAAAATCAGCTGGAATAAAAGGTATTTTATCCAACGAGCCATCCCAAGTTTTGATGTCAAAATTATTTTGTTGTAAAAACTTTTTAAAAAAAGAGGACCTATCTGAATGCCAAGAATAAACTTCTTTCAAAGCTAAAATAAAATCTAAACCCGCATTAGGGTTGTCTTGATAGGGATCTTCTTGAGTGCAAATTTGAAATACTTTCTTCAACTGTTCCCGATCTGGTGGAAAAAGATCTGCTTTTTTTACTGACCTATTTTTTGTTAAACTATTTCTCACTGAAAACTCCTAAAACTTCCAAGTGCATTGTTTTCCACAATTGAATGTACTGATCAATATAGGGCTTAAACGATTTCTCGATTTGTATCCCCCGAAAATTCAATGGCTCCATGGATCTAGAAAGTAATACTAAATCCATAAATTGACCTTTGTACTCCAGCATCGCTGGATAAATAGCAGAGGGTAAAAAATTTAAATCCAGCAAAGTCTCTAGGGACAAAATACTGTCCATTGCCATCAAAATTTCAATATAAGAAACACCAAAATCATGCAACTGCTGCATCAAGGGACGAAGCCTTCCCGCCATAGTGTAAAAGGGTTCTGTCGCTGTGATTAGGGCACAGTACCCATCGGATTCACTTAAGTAACCATAAATATCCACTTCGCCATTTTTAGCGCTTAATAACAAATTAGGTGTGTGAAATGGAAAAAATTGATCAAAAGGATCTGTAAACTGAGAGTTAAATTTTCTTTTTACATATTCAGGGGCATGTATAATTTCAAATTCCAAATACTCTCCTGAGGGCTTAGGACGAACCATTTTCAAAAGTCTTGGTGCTTTATGCATTGATGGAATAAATCGTTCGACGGCTGAAAAAATAGGGCCCAGAAGTTCAGGTGCTTCTTCAACTGGAATTCTTTTTTTTAGGACTTCGGGATTATGTTTTGCCATTAAAGTGAGGGTTTCATAATTGGATAAGCGATGAGCATTTGGAAAAATTCCTAAAGGAATATAATTGTTTTTAATAAATGCAAGCTGTGGGCCCACACTCAAAGTTCTTGTTGTCGCATAAATGGAGTTTACCACTTTTTGATGCTCAAGTAATAAATCAGATCCATAGGTAATCATCTTTGAGGCTAATCCTTTATTTTGATAATCTGGATGGACGACAATGCCTTCGGCTCTTGCGATTCGGTACTGTGGATCAACTTCAAAAACAGCAGATCCGCATAGGAGATTATTTTTTTCATCAAAAATCACCAACCACAGGTTGCTGTCATTTAACAGAATTTCCTTCATCACCTTACGATCTGTACCCAAAGTTAAAGGGTAATTCCCACCATATATAGTAAAATACAAAGTAAGTAAATTTTGAATGTCTCCTACTTCTGCTGATCGCATTCGCAAATTTTCACTGAGAATCACTGAAACACCCTTTTTCATTTAAAAACATCCTTTCCCCACTTTGAAAATGGAAAATAAGCTAGCAAGACCATCACCATAAGCCCTACGGAACTTAGGATTCCCAGCTTCTCAACCCGCAAAAAGGTTTGAAGAAAAGCCAACATGGTTAAAGAAAATGGCACACTGGCCGTGCTGATCAAATTGGTTAAGCTCATAACATTAGGAACATCCTCTGGCAAAGGCCTCTCTTGGAATAAATGAATAATCAAAACATTCACCAGGCCTAAGCTGACACCCATCATCAGCAAAAAGAATAAATTCATTACTAATTTATCTTGAAAATTAAAAAGAACATAACTCGTTGAAAAAAACAGCAACAAACCCCAAACCCATAGTAACTCTCTTTTCTTTATAGTGAAAAGACTCAGTAAAATTCCGCCAAATACAATCCCTGTTCCAAAAACAACCTCCATATAAGCCAATGAGTTAAAAGAATTATTAAAAATATTCTTAGCCATCACAGGTAACAAAACTTGAAGTGGGCTTAAAAATAAATTCATAAATAAAAATACCCAAAGCATGGTTGCAATCAGCTTGTTTTTTCTTAAGCTCGTCATCAAGGACACAGGTTTCAAAGAGATAGATTTCGAAGGAACCGCGCTTTTTTCTTTTTCACTGGATTTAAAAAACTTTGTTAACTGAAAAGCACAGGCTCCCGAAATCAAATAAGATAAAAAAGAAGTGAAAAATAAACCTTTGATTCCAAATCGATTAAAACAGATGAGCCCTAAAATCGGACCTACCATTGTCGTCAAAGAAGTAATTGTTGTCAGCCTTGCCGTCAATAATTGAATCTGATCTTCTTCCTCTAGTTCTATCGGCAAAGTCAAAATGGCCGGATTAAAAAATGCTGAAAAAATATTAGCTGTGAAAATAATGGAAATGATCAGATATAAACTATTTGAGGTTGGAGTTTCTGAAAAAAAATAGGCACTCACTCCAAACAAAATTGCCCTCAAAAAATCAGCAAGGACAATCGTCTTTAAAGCTCCCATTTTTTGGATCCAACTCCCTGAAAAACCGGCTAAAAGTAAATGAGGAAGCCCACCAACAACCAGATACCAGGTTAACCACCCCTCTCCGTACTGAGTGGTAATAAACCATATCAACCCTAAACTCGTCATCCTATCAGATAATTGCGCTAGGAGCTGACTCATAATCATAAGCCATTCAATTTGCCTTTTTGCCATCTTATGAAACTACCCGAATTGGCAAAGATTATATATTGTCTTTCATTTGCACAGTATTATTTTCATATATTTACAACTACTGAAATTTTGACTACAAATACTTATGACCGATGCCACTTTTCTTCCCAAATTAATGAATAAATCTTCAAATATCCAATTTGAAAATTGGGGAACCATAAATTATCAAGAAAGCTTAACTAAACAACTTGAACGGGTAGAATTAATAAGTCAAAATCCTGACCTAGGGTTTATTATCTTCTGCAAGCACCCAGAAGTCGTTACCTTAGGTCGCTCTACCAAACCAGGGGATGTCTTTGCTTGGGACGGGGAAATCGTCGAAGTCAGCCGAGGGGGCAGAGCGACTTACCATGGCCCAAGTCAATTAGTTATCTATCCTCTGCTTAGTTTAAAAACCAAAAGAGCTGCCATTCCAGCCCAAGATGTGGTCGCTTTCTTACGCGTTCTAGAAAACTCGATTATAGAATTTTTAGCTCTGTATCACCTCTCCGCAGTGGGGAAGTCCTTGCAGCATAATTTGTTGGAAGAAAAAGAACAAACCGGTGTTTGGATCAAGAACCAAAAAATAGCCTCTTTGGGAATCGCTGTTAAGAAATGGGTTACTTATCATGGAGCTGCCATCAATATTTTTAAAGATATCCATGCCTACAGAGGAATGAATCCTTGTGGTTTTAATCGGTCCATCATGACCAGTTTAGAAGAGCAAACAAACCTTCCTCTTTCTGAAGAAAAAATACTCAACGAATTAAAAACAATATTTTTAAAAAATTTTAAAAACCAGAATGAATAAAATAGGGTGAAATGAAGACGGAAATTAAAAAAAATAAAATTTATACAGGCTCCTATAAGGTAACCACCTATGATGCAGATCCTTTTGGTTATGCCAAACCCTCTTCCCTCATGAACTACATGCAAGACGCTTCGGGGATGCATGCTTTTGAGTGGGGTTTATCCGTATTTGATCTTTTCACTGAAGGAAAATCCTGGGTCATTTCAAGATACCATCTGAACATTTATAATCGACCCCCTATCGGTAAGGAAATCATCATCAAAACCTGGCCCTCCACCTTGCAAAATCTCTTTATCCTCAGGGAGTTCGAGGCCTCTACCAATGACCATCAGATAATTGCAAAGGCCACCATTTCCGTCGCCATGATAGATACAAAAACCAAGAAACCCATTCCTTTGAAAAGGACTGAATCACTTGAAAGCATGGCAACTCCTTCCAAAGACTCGGCGTCAACTCATTTTTCAGAAAATCTTTTTACACCTATACGTGCTATTGATGATGACTTTGCACCTTTGCCAAAAGTTTCGCATCTTACTAAGGAACTTGTTTTACCGGTAATGCTGAGAGATTTAGATGTTAACGGACATGTCAACCATGTAGTCTATGCCCAATGGGCTTTGGAAGCGATACCAAAAACAACATGGAAAACTCACCACCTGAAGTCAATAGAAATTAACTTTAAGGCGGAAGTTCTCCATGGCAATCAAATCATTTCAAAAGTCGAAGCAAACCAGCAGTCAGATTTAAATGAACTCGTTTTTTTTCATCAAATAATTCATAAAGAAAACGGTAAAGAGCTCACACGACTTAGAACCATCTGGAGTTTGAAGTAAGCAGCTGGGCTTTCATTCCGCAATCAAAGTTGATTAAACTCTCATTGCGGGATAGAGGTCTAAAGTTAATAAGTAGTCTTGCTATTATCCCATGAGTATTCTGGTTCTGGAGGCAAGTACTTTAAGAACTCAATAAGTGCTAGTTTGTCAGAATCAGAAAGTTCTGTTCCCCATTCGTGTCCAACATTTGAATTTCCTGAAAGGCCTGTATCAAAACAGATTTCTTTATCTATTTTATTTTTTAACTCACATTTTTTATTATTTCGATTCCAATCTTTTTCTGGAGCTCCTATGAATTTTGGATCGAAATTCATGGACCTTACATTAAAATATTTCGGTCTTTGAACAGATGGCTTCAGCAATTCCCAAAGTGTGGGCACCGATCCATTATGCAGAAAAGGACCTGTCGCCCATACTCCTGAAAGATGCCTTGCTTTATAACCCATACCTGGTTTCATATCGCCATAGTTATTATAAAATTCACCTTGCTTGGAAAAACCATTATAGGTATCACGAAAAAATTCATTCCCTCGGATATTGTAGAACTCCATTTCCTTTTGCTGTTCCTGGCTTATCTGATGATCCTTATAGTACTTAGCCTTAATGCCTCCAACCCCTTTGTAAATGCTTTCTTCAAAGGGAATCAAATGTTTTAAAATTGGATCTCTAATTGGTTTAATAGGATTGAGAGCTGCAAATGGGTCCGTATTGGGGCTACAATCATATTCTTGATTACTTTTGTAGTCTCTACATTTTCCATCTTTAGAGCTTAAAGGAAACATTTGGTATTCCCGCAGCACTTGGGAAGGTCCGACAAATTTATTGCTCTCATGACAGTGCATGCAATTGCTTGAATAGATTTGGTTGCCTCGAGGTAGCAGATCGGGATTGATCTTTACAGCAGAATCCTTAGATTCTTTAAATACCTCTTTCCATTCAGGAACTTTAATTTGATGAACCAAATGCTCTAATCTATTTAAATTATGCACATTCACTGTCGATGTTAAGTCTTTATCCAGAATGATTGCACCTAATCCAAGGGACTGCCCCACATTCCTCATAATAACTGAATTTGAATTTCCATTGTAATGCAAGTTGGCCATGTATTTTAATCCCCAGATCCATGGCAAAGAGACTGGGGCCGTGATATCCACTGGATTAGATCCTCTTAGAACGAGATTGCCGATACGTCCAAAAGCATCCGTACGATTAAATCCAGAAGGTGTTTCCGTCGTTGAGGGATCGATACCTACGGATAATTTTGCAAAATATTCCATCCTTCTTCCTAAATGCGAGGCCTGAAGGTCTTCATCCGTTAGATTATATGTAGTCTTTAGTAATTTCACCAGGCCTCTGTTAATGGCGGCAATTCCTTCAAATAACCTACTATTATCACCTCCCTTTGCCTTTAAAAGAGTAATTCCTGCTGATACTTTTTTTAATATTATCCCATAATCAATTATTAAATTATAAGCATTTGCCGTTAAATTACTGGCTTTTCCTAAAACGGAAGATTCACCTTCCTTTTTACTTAGGTGTGCAAAAACATTTGTTGCCTTTGCAAAGTCTTTAACAAATTCATCACTTATTTTGTTTGCATCTACTTTTGGATTTAAATGTTTAAAGACCAGAGGATCCGATTTTTTAATATTTGTTAAAAACTCTTCCAACACTTCTTTTTTCGTAAGCATCAAGACTGTCGAACCAGCCATATCCTTAAAAAATCCCCTCACGTTGACCATTGATGGCGCGCCTTGAACTGGCAAGAGCTTTCCATCATAACTTATCGAGCCTGAGTGACAAAGGGCACAGTTAGTCCCAACCATTCTAATTGATTTGATACCATTAATTTCTTTAATAATTCTATTTTCAGGAGTCAATTCTGACTTTATATTTTCATTATCGTATTCAGCAAAAGCATCAGCTGAGTTTGAAACATCATTCGTTGATTGGATATAAGAATCATCAACAGGGAAATTATTCCAAGACGCTGTCAAACCTGCATAAGGTATTAAATATTTTACTCTGCGAGGAGTTCCATTCACTTTCTTAAATGAAAATTCCTCATTCGTTTTCAAAATGCCAAATTTTTTATCCAAGAATTGATGAAAAAATTGTTTATAATTCCCTTTTAAATTTTCTCCGTAAATTTGATCATCTGGAAATACTGCCGATTTCAGATTCATAAACCATTCATAAGGATACACATCCGCACCTTCTGAAAGATGTTCAAAATCAGCCCAATCTCCCTTACTTAAACCAATTGGAATTTCCACTTCGCATTTTTGTGTCAAGGTATTAAACCCAGGCCGAGAATAAGCACTTTGCAGGTTCTCACCTTTTGATATGCCTTGATACTTCATCGACTCACAGTTTTTATCGCTATTGGAGTTAGTTGGATTTCGACTTGAGTCTCTACTTGAATTCTTATTTAAGCTAGTCTCCATTTTTTGCTGAGTTAAACAACTCGTAAAAACAAATCCAAAAGTAAGAACTAACACCGAAAAGTAAATTTTTTTCATCAAATTCTCCAAACTTAATAAATATTTAAATCAAATTCCCAACTAGAATCCAAACCAAGGGGACTACTGCAGGTAAAGATTGCACAAAAAATATTTTCTTAGCTACAGTCAAAGCTCCGATCACGCCCGCTAAGAAAATACAACTTAAGAAAAATACTTGCACTTGTGAGGACCATTGAGGTTCAGAAATAAATAGAGACCAAATCAGTCCTACAGCCAAAAACCCATTATAAAGACCTTGATTAAAAGCCATACTTTTTGTTTGTTGAGCCAAAGTAGGCGTCAAACCAAAAGCTCTTAAAGTTCTTGGCTTCTCCCAAAGAAACATTTCCAAATACATAAAATAGATATGTATAAGCCCAGGAATTAAAATAAAAAATTTAAATAACCATTCCATAGACATCTCTTTCTTATGGGGTCTCTATAAATCCACACGAACAGATCCACAAACAACTTCAGTCTAAGCTATTAATGTGATATTTTTAAATTACATTTATTGAATATAGACCTTGGTGTTGTGTATTCAGAAGGAATCTTTTCAGAAGTAATGTTCAATTAGGGTTTTGGTCAGACTTCTATTCGCAGAAGCCGATGGAAAAACAGAAAAACAAATCCTTTATACCTATCAGGTTCTGTTCTTTTGTATAAAACTTTTCCGTCTCTATCGCGAAATATTATTTGCCTCCACGCTTGTTTTTGCATAATTTGACGCCAGGCCTTTTGGCACACACAAGGAGCACCCGTGAAGCTAATTTTAAATATCAATCTGATTTCGTCACTTCTATTTTTTTTCTTTAGTTCGATGGGAATATCGGAGACTACAAACTCAATAGATTTTAGCTATTCTTTAGTAAAAACAAAAGAAAATGCTATTTATGAATTATCGGTGACTCCTCCAAAAAATCATCATATCAATGAAAAAGCTCCTCATCGAGTAGCGATTAGAAATGGCAAAGGTAATGCCCCTTCCTCCGTTCAAGTTCTGTCACCAGATCAATTCAAAACCTCTGAATCTCTTCTTAAGGTTCATCTAGATGTTTCATTAGTTAACAAGAATACCTGTTCCATTGAATTAAAGATTTACCTCTGTGATAACGCCAATACCTATTGTATTCCCAAAGAAAAAATTATTTCCTGCGAACCTCTGGCTGATACAAAAACTGCAGAGGAAATCAAAAATTATTCTGACCCAAATAATTTAAAAAAATTAGGTGAAGGTTCAAAAGATAGTAGTATTATTTCTACCCCTATTTCTTCGCCTAAAAATTCAATGTTTTTAACTGATCCAAAGTTAGCATTACTCAAAGCAAGAACTGAAAACAAACCTCTATTCATAGACTTTTATGGCAATTGGTGTCCTCCCTGCAATGTTTTAGAAGAAACCGTTTTTAGTCATCCCACTTTTAAAACCTACCAACAAAAAATGGTATTTTTAAAACTAGATGCAGATTTGCCTGCGTCTTGGGAATTAAAATCAAAATTTCAAGTAAAAGGTTACCCAACCATTATTTTTACAACCCCACAACTTGAAGAAATTCAAAGAATCACCGGAAACTTGGAACCCCAAAACTTTTTTTCTAAAATGAATTTTGTTATTCATAATAAAAACCAAAGCCTCAGCACTTTAACAAATGATTTTCAGAAATCAAAAACGCCCACTAACGCTTGGAAATTATTAAATTTGTATTTAAATCAAGAAAACTACATGGAAGCTTTTAAACTGGTTCCCTATGCCATCCAAAAGAAGAAACTCACCGTCAGAGAGCAAGATACGCTTAATTATTTGACATTGAAAGTAGGCTTTTCTTCTCTCAACAAAAACTCTCCTATGGGAACGGCTCCTGAATACATCGACTATGTTAAAAATTCTTTAGAGGCCTTCCCGTTTGAAGAAACATGGTATGATAAATTAAATATGTTAGAAACGATAGCTGAAACTACCAAGGATGAGGACTTAAAAAAATGGACCTACTACCAAACTTTAACTATCACTCATAAATTACTATCTCAAAAAACTGATAAAAATAACTTTTTAACTAAAGCCGATCTCCTTTTTATGCGAGCTGATTCTTTTGAAAAACTAGGAGCCAAAACAGAATCTCAGTACCTATACAAACAAGCTAGCTTAGAAATAGAAAAGAAAATAAAAAAATTAAACTTAAATATTCAAACGAACAGAGGCTTTAACTTAGATCGCGTTTATGCCATTTATAAATCAGGTGATTTTCAACAAGCCAATTCCCTTTACAAAGGACTTATTCGAATTTATCCAAATGAATTTACCTTTTACTATAATCACGCCCAAGTTCTAAAAGAACTTAACCTCAAGGATGAGTCTTTGGTTCAAGCGAAAAAAGCATTAGAATTTTCCTATGGCGATAACAAACTAAGAGCTGCCTACCTAACCGCCGACATCTTAAAAACATTAAATCAAAAACCAGAGGCAATTAAACTTCTCGATTCTATCATTCCAAACACTCTATTGCCAGAAGATAAATCCATACGAACCCATCGCTACTACAAAAAATTAGTTGATTTAAAATCGGAAATTACACTAAGTTTGCCAAAATAAAAAAATGGACAGTTTTTGAGACTGTCCATTTTTCAATAAATTCCATTATCCTCTAATTCTTTTTGTCTAAACTATACCCTATATCAATTCACATCTTTGTAATCGGCATCAATCACATCATCGCCATCTTTTTTACCAGCGCCTGCTGTTTCTGAACCAGCAGAACCGGCGGCCCCATGAGCGCCCTGAGCGCCAGCGGCTGCTTCACCAGCACCAGCTCCTTGCTGTTTGTACATCTCACTTGATAACTTATGAGTAGCTTCTTGTAACTTGCCAAAAACCGCTTTCATTTCTCCATAAGCTGATGACTTATTTTCAACTGTTTTCTTGGCCTCAGCTAGAACCGTTTCAATGGATTTCTTTTCTGCGTCGGATACCTTAGAACCAGCCTCTTTAATCATTTTTTCAGTTTGATAGACTAAATTTTCTAAATCATTTCTTTGCTTAGCGGCTTCTACTTTTTCCTTATCCTCATCCGCACGAAGTTCAGCTTCTCTGACTGCTTTTTTGATTTCTTCCTCAGTTAAACCACTTTGTGCCGTGATTTTAATTTGCTGAGATTTTCCTGAAGATAAGTCCTTCGCTGAAACACTCAAAATACCATTGGCATCGATATCAAAAGTAACCTCTACTTGCGGAACGCCTCGTGGAGCTGGTGGAATTCCCGTTAATTCGAAGCGACCTAAGGACTTATTGTCCGTAGACATTTTTCTTTCACCCTGAAGAACATGGATCTCCACGCCTGGCTGATTGTCAGCCGCCGTCGAAAACACCTGAGACTTCTTCGTTGGAATGGTCGTATTTCTTTCGATAAGAGCTGTCATCACACCACCCAAAGTTTCGATACCTAAGGATAAAGGTGTCACATCCAATAACAACACATCTTTTACATCACCAGACAGAACGCCACCCTGAACAGCTGCGCCAATAGCCACAACTTCATCAGGATTCACGGTCCTGTTTGGTTCTTTACCGAAAAAGTCCTTCACTGATTTTTGAATTGCAGGAATACGGGTAGACCCACCGACCAGAACAACCTCGTCAATTTCGGAAGTCTTAAGACCCGCATCTTGAAGGGCTTTCTTACAAGGCTCAATGGACTTTTGCACTAAGTCATCAACCATTTGCTCAAATTTAGCCCTCGAAAGCTTCATTTGTAAATGCTTAGGACCCGTTTGATCCATGGTTATAAAGGGCAAGTTGATATCTGTCTCTTGTGAAGATGATAACTCGATCTTAGCTTTTTCAGCTGCTTCTTTCAAACGCTGCAAAGCCATCTTATCATTTTTCAAATCGATACCTTGATCTTTTTTAAACTCAGCAACCATCCATTCTAAAATACGAGTATCAAAGTTATCTCCACCCAGATGCGTGTCTCCATTGGTAGATCTCACTTCTACGACGCCGTCACCGACTTCAAGAATTGAGATATCAAAAGTCCCTCCACCAAAATCGTAGATAGCAATTTTTTCATTTTTCTTTTTATCTAAACCATAAGCCAAGGCCGCTGCCGTGGGCTCATTGATAATTCTTTTAATTTCAAGCCCTGCTATTTTTCCAGCATCCTTGGTGGCTTGTCTTTGGGCATCATTGAAGTAGGCCGGAACTGTAACCACAGCCTCTTTGACCTCTTCGCCTAAATAGTCTTCAGCAACTTTTTTCAACTTAGCCAATACAGCTGCACCAATTTCTTCGGGAGATATGAGTTTATCGCGAACTTTAAAGGCACAGTCATTCCCTTTTTCAACTACATTATAGGGAACCAACTTGGTTTCTTCTTGAACCTCAGAAAACCTTCTTCCGATAAATCTTTTTGCAGAATAAATTGTATTCTCCGGATTCGTAACTGCCTGACGCTTCGCTATTTGGCCAGCAAGTCTTTCGTTGTCTTTGGTATACGCCACCACCGAAGGGGTCGTTCTAGCTCCCTCTTCATTGACTAAAACCTTCGCCTCGCCACCCTCCATAATTGCTACGCACGAATTGGTCGTCCCAAGATCTATGCCTATAATTTTTCCCATATTTTTCTCCATTGTTTAGTTAAACCTTCTAAAAACAATCTGAGCCTGTATTCCTTTTGGTCAAGGTCCATAATAAAAAAGAATCTCAATAATGCTGATAATTTGTGCTAATTTACTTTTTCTTTGAGAAAAAACCACTTTTAGATTCATGAGCTTCAAAATGATACAACCTAGCAATTTCTTTAAGGTGTTTTTCTTCTTCTGCAGAGATTTTTTTAGGATATTCCGCTTCGAGATGGAAATACATATCTCCTCGACGTTGCGATCTGATGGAGGGAAATCCATGCTCACGAAGTTTAACCTGACTCCCAGGTTGTGAGGTCTTAGGTATTTCAATTTTTTCCTTAGAAGTTAAAGTTGAAACTTCTACTTCTCCTCCCAATAGCAATAGCACGTAGGGGACTTTTAAAATGGAATGCAAATCATTTCCATGACGTTCAAAATTTTCCTGCTCCTTAACTCTCACTTCCACATATAAATCCCCTGGAGGCCCTCCTTTGAAGCCACCCTCCCCTTCAGAGGAAATTCTTAAGCGAGTGCCGTTATCCACACCCGCCGGTATTGTTACCTGAATTTTTTTTGATTTCGAACTTCGGCCCGAACCCTTACAAGTTCTGCATGGTTTTTTAATTAAAGTTCCTTCACCTCGACATTGAGGGCACGGCGTTTGCATCGAAAAAAAACCCTGCCGCGAAATGACCTGTCCAGCGCCACCACACATAGAACAAGTCTCTGCGTGACTCCCTTTTTCAGCTCCACTGCCATGGCATTCCTTGCAACTTACTTCGGTTTCAAATTCGATTTCTTTTTCAAAACCCGTAATCACTTCTTTTAAACTTATTTCAACTATATACCTTAAATCAGAACCTTTGCGCGGTTCATTTCTGGATCGTCGCGACCGACCTCCGCTGTTCATTCCAAAAATATCGCCAAAAATATCACCGAAATTAGAGAAAATATCTTCTACATTATCAAATCCAGGATGCGAGCCTCTTCCTCCAGTTTGCTTAAATGCGGCATGACCAAAACGATCATATTGAGATCTTTTCTCTGGAGTTCCTAAAATATCATAGGCCTCAGCCGCTTCCTTAAACTTTTCCTCGGCCTCTTTATTATCTGGATTCCTATCTGGATGATATTGCATCGCCATTTTACGATAAGACTTTTTAATCGTCTCAGCATCTGCATCACGAGAAACACCTAAAATTTCATAATAATCACGATTTGTGGACATGCTGACACCTCTCCCGATTCAAAATCAAAACGCCTATGAAACTATGCGAATAAAACTCTTTCTGTCAAGAAAGCTCTCCATCAAATTTATAACTTTAACCAAACTAAAATGAATATAAATTTTATATGGTTAACCTTTGACTATTGGAAATAGGTTGTCGACAATTCTAGCTCATGTCTTTCAAATTTAATAAATTATTTTTTTTTATTTTTAGTTCTGTATTGATAAGTTATTTATATATCCTGAACGGTGACTTTCTAGGTGACGATATTGATCGAATTGCGTTTAACCCTGAGTTGAGGTCTTTCTGGACTGCCTTAACAGGTCAACTGTGCGATCGACCTCTTCTTATTTTAATTGTAACTGCCATTTCAAAACTAACAGCAAATAGTGTTTTGTGGTTTAGACTTTTTAGCATCACAGTTCATACTTTGGTTTCTATCCAGATTTATCAATTTATTCTTGAATTAACGGAGAAAAATAAAAATAACTTAAAAAATATTATTGCATTAATTTGTGCATTTATATTTGCACTTCATCCATTGAACAATCAAGCGATTAGCATGAGTATTCAAATGGGGGTATTGCTCTCTGGTCTCTTTGGATTGATTTCCATTCGTTATTTTTTTAGAGGCATTTCTAGAGTTTCAGATCCAAATTTTAAAAAGTCTGTTTTTTTCTTTCTTCTTGGGATATTATCCAAACCAAACCTGACTTTTCTCCCTCTTTTTTTTCTTTTAAATAAGGACAAAATTCAAAATAAAAATGACAATCGTATTAAAATATTGTCGGCTTTTTTTACCTTACTTTTAATTCCAGTTTTATTTTATTTTTATGGCATGAGAAATGTTCAAACCAATACCATTTCGCCATTTACCTATTTTATGACACAGTGGGAAGTTTTGTTTACTTATTTCAAGTTAATGATTCTTCCGTATGGTTTAAAATTTTTATATGATTTTGAAACTCCAGTAAAAGTTTGGGAAAGCTTAAATTGGTTTTATCTATTAGCTCATATCTCAATAATAAGTATTGCAATTCTAAGGCTTCCAAGTCGGCTATTAATTGTACTTTTTCTAGGATTCTACATTTCTTTTTTACCAGAATCTAGCTTTTTCCCAATCAATCACTTAGCTTTTGAACACCGAACTTATTTTCCATTAATTTTTTTATTTTTATTTATTGGTTGTTATCTCATTCACATTAATTTCAAAAACCAGTTTCAAAATTTACTCATTATTATCGGAGTAGGAATTGGAATTAGCTACCTAATATTAAATCAAAATCGGAATATGGACATCAAGAGATACGGAACTTGGGCCTTACATACACTAAACCACTCTGTGAACTATGATTACCACAATTTTATGTTTTCATTTTTACTTATGCGCGCTGGAAATCTGGATGAGGTTGAACCCCTAGTTCGAAAATATCAAGATCTTTTTAAAGATAAGGATTATGATATTTTAGCTGATATGTATAACTATTATAAATTTCCAGAAAAAAAAATTGAATATTTTGAAAAATTTATTGTCCATCTGGACAGGTCAAATCTTAATAATTACACAAGGCTTTTTATTAATAAAATATTAATTGAGGAATTTGCCCATCAGAACGAAAATATCAATCAGATGATTAAAATAGAAAAGACTTTGTCACAGCAATTAGAATTATTTTCATCACAACCGCAAAGTTTTCCTGGTCAAATGAACAATTACTATACTTTAAGTAATTTCCTTTTATCACCTTCAAGGATTGATAGCTATAAAAGAAGTGACTATCTTAGTTATTTAAAAACTAAAGCCAATTTAAAAATTTACTTTAATCAGAATTTTGAAAATTTAGAAAAAGATATTGAAAATGAATTGCAAAAAAATCCTTACCAAGATGAACTTAAAATATCCCTAGATAGAATAAAGAAAATGAATATTGAATTAAACACAAAATAGTTTTTTTATCAAAGGAGTCATTTTGCTAAATGTATGTTTTGTTCATAGTATCGATAAGGCCATTGCTCAAACGCAAATGTTTGGCGTCCACTATATGCCGGTATGGATATACACTTTAGCCGCTTATATTCGCGACATCCCAGATATAAAAATCAATATGTTTGATATCCGAATAGAAAATGAAGATCATTTAGGCCCGGCCGATGTATTTCTATTTACAGGTCTTAATCAAGACTATGTGGCCATAATTGATTTCTTAAAAAAATCTAGATCTAAATACCCAAAAAGTAAATTTATTTTGGGTGGTCCAATATGTTGGTCATATCAACAAGCTGGAAAAATTGAAAATCTTTTTGAATTTGATCACATTATTGTGGGTGACGGCGAGCCAATTATAAGAGACTTAATTATTAATCTATCAAAAAATCAGCCTATTGCGAAAATTTTGACATGGAATAATAAATTTGAAGTAGCTAAATCATTGAATATGGATCGTGAACTTTTAGATAAAACTATTCATAACTATTATGGGGCAATTATTGAGGTCTCTCGAGGTTGCCCTTTTTTGTGTGAATTTTGTGATATCAGAACTCAAATAGACAATAATAAACCACACAATCTATTACCTTCGAAGATAATTTCTGAACTTGATTATTTTGCAAGAAAAAATGTAAAACAAATTTTATTTGCCTGTGATAATTTTATTGGTGACCCATCTTGGGCCGAAAATGTTTGTGATGAAATCATTAAATGGAATCAAAAAACCGGCCTCAGTGTTAATATTTATACATGGCTAACAATAAATCTTTCAAATTATCCAAAACTATTAGTCAAATTAAGACTTGCTGGATTTGATATGTTTTTTATCGGTATTGAAAGTTTTGACAATAATCAGCTCCTAGAAACAGCTAAAATTCAAAATATCAAGGCCGGCATGACTCAATCGATCAAAAAAATTCAGTCTTACGGATTTATTGTAGTGGCAGGATTGATTTTTGGTTTTGATACTGAGTCTGACTCAGTCTGTGAATCTACTTTGGATGGCATATTAGAAAGTGGCCTAATTTCAGGGGAACCCTCCTTGCTTACTTCCCTTCCTGGAACCCCACTTTATAAACGAATGAAGTATTCTGGTCGCTTAAGGGAAGGGAAATTGGGCTTAGGTGGTTACAAATACCAAACAAATATTAAATATCTTAAATCCGTTGAACACAATATTGCTAACTTTATGAATTTTGTATCAAAATACAACAAGGGGAAATTTCAGTATACACGTTTCAAAGCCTTCACAGAAACAATTCATGACGATTATTTCCCAAAAAAAGGAAGCAGTGGCTACATCGATCTTCCAGTATTGTTTAAAATGGCTATTAAAAACAGGCAAACACTTTTACTATTTACCCAACGCCTTTTCAGACTGCTTTCTCATCCTGAAAGATTTTATTTTTTTATTAAATCAATTCTCCTTTCTATCTCACTTCATTTCAATAACAAACGAGTATGGAAATATTTTAATTTTTGGTTATTTGTTTGGAGTAATTCCGTTATAAAATTTGAAAATCTTAAACCAGAACAGTTCGACATTGGGACCGTTGAAAACCATTTTAATATGAAAAATTTACTTCCTGAAAGGTATTTAATTACTTTAGATGAACCCATACCGGATCATAAAATGATTGCACAAAGAAAATTCACTTCTGAAGCTTTACATCGATTTGTAGAACAATATGAAAAAAAATAATTATCGCATTCTGGCCGTTAGCATTACCCAGAGAACTTGAAAAGAATCTTTCAATGGTTTAAAATGAGAGGCTCTATTGTTATTAAAATAAACTGTAGCAATTGGGATCTCAAAAATTTTGATTTTTTCATGAATTATTTTTATAATGGCTTCCATTTCAAATTCATACCGATTTCCACTTAAAGATAACAATAAATTAAATGATTGCCTTGGATATGCTTTAAGTCCTGATTGAGTGTCATGAAGGTTGCATCGATGCATCCATCCAAAAACTTTTCTTGAAACAACATTTCCAATATAACTGCGCAATGGAGTGCTGTCTTTACTTAAACAGCGTGTCCCAATATGAACACCTTCTCCCTTTTCTAAAATTGATTGAAAAACAGATAAAACGTCGCTTCCTCGATGCTGTCCATCGGAATCTACTGTTATCATATATTCCACCCAAGGCATCGTATTTATGATTTCCCGTAATGCTGTTTTAATTGCAGCGCCTTTTCCTTTATTTATTTTATGATCAATCAAAATAACATTTTGCTCTTTCTTTAAAGAAGATAAATATTTATTGCTTGCATTAGATCCATCGTTAACAATGATCCTGCGAATATCATAAAATTCTGGAAATTGACTCAAATCTTTAAGTGTCTTCAAAAGTAATTCTGAAGGATTATATGTGGGAATAACAATGACAATGGTTGACAATTTAACAACCTCACTATAATTAATTGAACTGTAATTTGAGAACGCGCTAATGTCAAATTTAGCCTGATTTTGTTTACGATTCTCCATTAGTTTTTTGAACAACTTAAACTCATTCTAATGAATTAAAATAACTTAAAGAGTCTGACGTATTCCAATTTATTGTTCCCGAAATCCTTTTTACCATTTTGCCTTTACTGTTAAAAACATATGATTCTGGTAACTTTATAATATTAAATTTTCGGATCCACTCTTCGTTGTCATCCCAGACTTGATAGATGGGAATTTTATTAAACCCTGGAAATGATTTAATGAAAGCATTAATATCTTTGATGGTTTTATCTCCAGAAAAAGCAAGTATTACAATACGATTATTTTTTTTTGATAATTCAATCAAAGAAGGGACCTCTTCAATGCAAGGAGCACACCAACTTGCCCAAAAATTTAGAATAACAATTTTATTTAAAAAAGTCTCAGATGTTAAAACCCTCCCATCAAGAGCTCTAAGCTCTTTTTTAGGTAATTCAAACTTATGTACATTAACATCAATTAACGTGTTGTTCTCAGGGATTTTACCAGCAACAAAGAAAAAACGATAACAAAAAAAACCAGCAAGACAAACTAATAACACAACTAAAAAAGCTCTCATGTGTGCCTTCAATTACGAATCCCTTTCCATTAATTATGCTAATTTTTCAATAAAAAATTTCTGAATTAAATCTATTTAGAAATATTTTTTTTGTAAAAATTTTCAATTTTATTTTCTAACTTATTTTTCAACCTAATTGTGACTTCGTCTTCTGGAAAATTTTCAGAAAGATACTGATAAATAGAATCCGCCATGGACCGCATTCCTAATTGATTATATAACCCACCAGCCAGGCTAAAAACCCATTTTGGTGCTCCATTTTGACCAGAACGCTGAAGTAAATGAGCTGCTTTTTCAAAATCATTTTCTTCAAAAATTGCTTGATAAGCAGCTTGGTATAAAATTCTCCAATTGTTTGGAAAATTCTTTACTGCCTTATCAAAAAGAATAGACGCCCCCTTTGCATCGTTAATTGTAATTGAAACAAGCAATGGTCCCACAGCAGCCATTTCATAAAATTTTGGATCTAGATCAAAAGAAATATTTAACAAATGAAAGTGCCAACTTGAAACACTATTTGGACAGGTATGAAATTCAGCAATTTTTGATTCATTAAAAGCATCAGTTTCTTGAAGGAATCGAATCCATAGTAAATCTACAATTTGTTCGTTATTCCCAAAACTAAAGTATTTTGCATTCTCATTAATACAAATTAAACGTCCCCCACCTACGGGAGACGTTATTTTTTTTAAATTGAAATTTATAGCAACAATTGAAAAACAAAGAAACAAAGACAATAAAAATATATTCATTACATCCCAATTGTCACATTAGTCATAAGTCTATTCTGATTAATGGTCCATCGATCAAGATTGTTAGTTGCATTGTTTGGAGCCGCACCATTCGTATTAGTAGGATTTCCCCAAGCTCCCGCAGTAAATAATTGCGCACCACCTGTTGCATCACAAGCTGTTACGAAGGCGGCTGGTGGATCCGCTATCGATGCAGCATACGTCCATGTAGCAGGAGTTCCCTCTGCTGCATCGATTCCAATTAAATCATTTTCAGCAGCTACCGGAAGTGGAGGTGCCCCATTTGTAGTTACATAATTCGTACAAGTGAGAATATTAAAACCGGCATTATACCTCAATTGCTGACCTACGGCAGCAACTCCAATAGCTTTTAGGCTGGGTGTGTACTCATTATATTCTGTAAAAAAAGCTGACTCCCCTTGAAATATGGCATTTAAATGAGTCTTTGCCTCAGATTGTCTGGCTTTAGCCATAAATTTTTGGTATTGTGGAATGCCAATAGTTGCTAAAATCCCAATGATAGCGACTACCACCATTAATTCCACTAGCGAAAAACCTTTTTGGCTCCTTAGTTGACTTAATAACTTCATAAACGTTCCCTTTCGGTTGGATGACCCATTTTATTTATTTATATTGTTTAAATCTGTCCTCCCGAAAATTATTTCACATGATAATTTAATTTTCAAACAAATCATTTTAATTGTTTCACATTGGTACAGGTTAGAACGGTGACTCGGTCCCGGCCGTTGGTCTTGCTTTGATATAAGGCTTCGTCGGCTTTTTTGTAAAAATCACGTACAGAGTAAAATCCTGGATTCCAATTACTGATTCCAAAGCTCATTGTAATTTTAATTTGATGACCATCATAGGGAATAATGGTCTGACGAATTTCCTGAGAGATTTCTTGTGACATTTTTTCTGTTTCTTCTAAAGTTTGATTCGGAGCTAAGATGGCGAACTCTTCGCCGCCAACGCGAGAAACTAGTATCTCTTTATTCTGAAATCCTTTAAGAATTTTTCCAACCTGAACAAGAACTGCATCTCCACCCAAATGGCCATAGGTGTCGTTAATTTTTTTAAAAAAATCGATATCTAATACAATTAAATTTAACTTTTCATATTGGCTTGTATATTCGTCTAACTTCTCACGAAAAAATCGAGAATTATGTAACTTAGTGAGATCGTCGAAGATGGATAATCGTTCTAAGGTCATATTTTGTAACAGTAACTTCATCTGATCTGCCAGTGTCGCTACCTGATCGTGATCAAAATTTTCTGATTTGTCTTCGGAAGGGAAGGGGATAAAAACCTCAAAGGAATCCTTGCTTTGAGAATCAATGGGAATAATAGCCAGTGAATATAAGTTAGGATAAAAAGCTTTCAGAACCTCTTGGAGCTCGTGCCCTTTATAGTAAGAATATTTCTTCACGGGATTAAGCCGCAGGATCCATTGAACTAATGGATCATAGGAGGAGGTAAAACCAATTTGCTTTGAATTGATGACTTTAAGAATTTCACCTTCAGACGTTTTTAAAAATCCAATTCCGATACCAAAATGATTCAATAAATGTTTTGCAAATTCTTCCATGATCTTCTTTGATTCTTTAACTAGCCTGGTGTTCTGAAGAAGTTGAATAAGGGAATCCATTTCTTCTATTTTTTTGTCTTTGAGGGTCATCTCTCTGCGATATTTTTTATGTAAATCTTCTTCAATAGTTAAGTCTTTAAAAAAGAAAAGCTTCAAATTATTTTCCAATGGTGTCACCGAATATTGCCCAAGTCCTTTTTCATTATTTTTGGACTTAAAATTAACAACTTTTATAGAAGTGGCATCCTTAATTTGCGTAAAATAAGGTATATGAAGAGGCGCCTCATCAAAGCTTAAAAATATTTTTCCTAAATCCATCTTGTCAATAACTCTCGCGGGGGACAACCCTGCAAAAAGATAAAAGGCGGAATTGCCATACTTAATATAGCCTTTATAATCATAAACAATGACTATATCGAAAGAATTATCAAATATTGAAAAATCCATTAAGTCCTCGCCTGGTGTCTTATCGTCCCTTTTTTTCAACAGCTGAGACCAATTGCTAAATATAAAAAAAAATTGAAAAATTAAACTCTTATGTTTCTTTCGCTGTTAATTCTTTCTACAAATTCATCTATTTTAGTCTGGTTTTTATAGACAAGATTCTAGTTGGACTCATATTATGGGTTATGAAGACAATTTTTTCACAAAACGATAAAAACCTACCCTACTCTCCAGAAGGAGATGGGTCAGTTCAAATTGTCCCCAAGTCTGTCCCAAAGCTAGACTCACCCAAGATGTTTTCAGTCATCTTAATAAATGATGATTACACGCCTATGGATTTTGTGGTTCTAATTCTAAAAAAATTTTTTAATAAGTCGGAAGAAGAATCTATTAAAGTCATGTTGGATGTCCATCAAAAAGGTGCTGGGGTTGCCGGTGTTTACACTTTAGAAATTGGTGAGATGAAGGTCATGCAAACGAATCAATTTGCTCAGATGAATCAATACCCCTTGAAGAGTACCCTCGAAGAGGTAACTTAGTCACTGATCAAGAAAAGAGGTTTCTGATGATGTCAAAAGAATTAGAAAGAAAACTGGCAGAAGCTACTGACATGGCCAAAAAAAACAGACACGAGTTTGTCACTTTAGAACATATCCTGTATTCTCTCTGTGGATCAGCAAAAGCCGTTGATATTATCCAATCCTGCGGAGGAAACGCTCCCAAGCTAAAACAAACTTTGTTAGAATATCTCAAAAAAAATTGCCCCCTGGTTTCTCAAGAGCAACTAGATAGTTATGGGGGATTTGACGTTTGGACCCCCGAGTTCACCTTGGCCTGTCACCGCCTGATTCAAAGGTCTGCTCTCCAGGTAAAAAATGCGGGGAAAAATAAAATAAACGAGGGAACCTTGTTGGTTTCATTGTTTTATGAGCAGGAATCCCATGCTGTTTTTGCCTTAAGTCAGCAAGGAATAAGTCAATTTGATATTATCAATTACATTTCCCATGGTGTCCCCAAGGAGTCTTCAGAAACAAATTCGGATGAGTCCGCAAAAAAAGAATTTGATGGAGAGCCTCAAGATGATTCTAAAATCAATGTCTTAGTCCAATTTTGTGTTAATTTAAATGAGAAAGCACTTTCTGGAAAAATTGATCCCCTGATTGGTCGGGAAGAAATCTTAGAAAGATTAACCCAAGTACTGATGCGACGAAGTAAAAACAATCCCTTGCTTATTGGCGAACCTGGGGTCGGTAAAACCGCCATCATTGAGGGCTTGGCAAAAAATATCGTTGAAGGAAAAGTTCCCGAAGTTTTAAAAAATAAAATCATCTACTCTCTGGATATGGGATCTTTATTAGCAGGAACTAAGTTTCGCGGTGACTTTGAAAATCGAATTAAAACCATTTTAAAAGAAGTCAAAAAGAAACCAAATATCATCTTATTTATTGATGAAATTCATACTCTAGTTGGAGCGGGAGCTACCAGTGGAGGAAGTATGGATGCCTCCAACCTATTAAAACCCGCCCTTGCTAGTGGTGAAATTTCCTGTATTGGTTCGACAACTCATATTGAATTTCGACAGCACTTTGAGAAGGATCGCGCCCTGAATCGTCGTTTTCAAAAATTAGATGTGCCAGAACCATCCACCGCTGATACTGTTGAAATTCTGAAGGGGATAGCCCCCCAATATGAAAGGTTTCATGGCGTAAAATATTCTGTAGCCGCATTAAAAGCCGCAGTAGATTTATCTATAAAACACATCAATAATAAGCTGCTTCCCGATAAGGCTATTGATGTGATTGATGAATGTGGAAGTTTCCTACGGCTTAAAAATGCGTCAGTAGAGACTATTAATGTGGAACCAGAAAATATTGAAGAAGTAATTGCTAAAATGACGGGTTTACCTGTCGCCCAAATTTCTTCTAACGAAAAAAGTCAGTTGAAGGATTTAGATAGAAAATTAAAGGCTCTTATTTTCGGCCAAGACGAAGCTATCGATAAGTTGGTTGCCAGCATCAAGCTTTCACGCAGTGGACTAGCTCGTCAAAATAAACCCATTGGTTCCTACCTTTTTGCGGGGCCAACAGGGGTTGGTAAAACCGAGGTTTGTAAACAATTAGCTCAGCTGATGGGTGTTCCTTTTGTCCGATTTGACATGAGTGAATATATGGAAAAGCACGCGGTGGCAAGACTCGTTGGTGCCCCCCCTGGCTATGTAGGCTATGAAGATGGAGGTTTGCTTACCGAAGCTGTCACCAAGCAACCCTATTCGGTTATCCTGATGGACGAAATAGAAAAGGCGCACTCAGATATCACTTACACTTTATTACAAGTTATGGATGCTGGGAGATTAACAGACAGTCAGGGAAGAGTTGCTGATTTCAAAAATGTTATTTTGATTTTAACTACCAATGCGGGAGCCTTTGAGGTTTCTAAGGGAAGTATTGGGATTGTTGATGACAACAGAACCCACATTAGCCAAGAAGCAATTAAAAAAACCTTCGCTCCTGAATTTATAAATAGATTAGATTCTGTTGTTTATTTTAAAGATTTGTCTGAAGAAATCATTTTTAAAGTAACAAATAAGTTTGTCAATGAACTCAAGATGAATCTCGCAGAAAAGAAGGTAGAACTCCTTATTTCAAATGAGGCATTAAGGTGGTTGATGAAAAAGGGTTACGACCGCGCCTACGGAGCGCGACCTATGGCCAGAGCCGTTGACGAATTCTTAAAAAAGCCCCTCGTCGACGAGTTGCTTTTTGGCCGGCTCACAGATGGAGGAAAAGTCATCATTGAACTTGAGAGCTCTGCCCTCAAATTTAACTTTAGTCAGGGACCGGGAAGTTTACTTACTTTAAAAAATAAGCCTGAGACTGTCTCTTGACATATTGACTTTTTTGAAAAGATCTTCAGATTCTATGCTAGTGACAGTTTAGTTAGTGTTTTTTACTGATGACTGTTTTACTGTTTTAAGCTAACGGTTTTAATTTAGTTGTTCTAATTTAACTGTTTAAATATTACTAGGAGATTTCGTTATGCAAATAATAAAAAGGATTGGACTTTTTTTACTGACAAATATTTTGGTCGTCGTCACCGTCGGAATAGCTTGGTCTTTAATTTCTCATTTTTTAGGATTAAAAACCGTTAATTCCAATATGGTTGGGTTACTTATTTGGTGTTCTTTGTTTGGTTTTACCGGAGCCTTTATTTCTCTACTCATGTCAAAAATGATGGCTAAATGGATGCTCGGATTAAGAATTATCGACCCACGCACGAGTGACCCCACTTTTTCTGGTTTGGTTTATCGAATTCATGAATTAGCAAAAAGGGCAGGGCTTCCTAAACCACCAGAAGTGGCTATTTATGACTCTGAAGATGTCAATGCTTTTGCCACCGGACCTAGCAAATCTAATTCCTTAGTTGCTGTTTCAACAGGGCTTTTACGAAGCATGAATGAAAATGAAGTTGATGGAGTTCTGGGTCATGAGATCGCCCATATTGCCAACGGAGATATGGTCACCATGACATTAATCACTGGAGTAGTAAATACTTTTGCGATGTTCTTTTCTCGCGTCCTAGCGAACTTAATATCCAGCCAAGTAGACGAAAAATTCCGTTATGTTGTTCATGTTGTCGTCGTCATTCTAGGGGATATCCTATTTACTATTCTAGGCTCTATGGTGGTAAATTACTATTCAAGACGAAGAGAATTTAGAGCCGATCTGGGAGGAGCTCAATTTTCTTCAAGAAGCAATATGATTGCGGCTTTAAGACGGTTACAACAAGTGCACGAGATTCCTTCTGAAGATAGAGACATGCTTGCCACTATGAAAATATCAAATAGGCATAAAGGCGGTATAATGGCGTTATTTATGACTCATCCAGCGCTTGAGGACAGAATTAAGGCTTTAGAAAAAGCAAGAATCTAAAGGTAAGTTGTAGGTGTTTTTATTTTCATTTGTATTCTCTTTGATATATACTTGTTTCAGTTTAGTGACCTTGGTCTCCTGTGCTTCCAATAGAAGTTTAACTTCGCAGAACCTTGAGGAAATGGATGAAAGGCTCCCACCTTCTGCCTACTCTGAATGGCTGGACATAGATTCACAAGGTCTGGAATTGATCTACCCAACGAGAATCAAAAAGAATGAAAAACTATGGATTAGCTTTAGACTCTTTGACTTGCTGAAGGATTCAAATATTGAAAAAGCCTGTCAGTATTTACAGACAACAACATCGATATCATCACCTTCAAACCCGTTAAATCAAAATTTATTAAAATCAGAAGCTCATTTTTTTTCGTTAAACAATTATTTCGTTTTAAATGAACAATTATTTTGCTCTGAATTTGCGACAAAAAATCTTAATGACATACCTATGTCTATTCCTTTTTCTAATTTAGAAACTCGTCTATTCAAGGAGTCCATTGCAAAACTAAATTATAAAAAAGGAGTTTTAACTAACGACCTAGCTCTCAAAATTTTAAACGGTATAGAACTCGCCAACTTCGAAAAAAATCGAATTGAAAAACTTAATTTTTACAAAGCCCTCTCCATAGAAGCAAATAAATCTCCAGACCCTGCTCTGAAAAATTTATTTAATTCGGCTTTGCAAAAAGAATTTCCACAATTTCTGCCCTTAGAAAACTCAAATAGATTAAGCATCGCTCAAGATTTAATAAAAGATCGAGAGTTCAAACAAGCCAAGGCCCATTTAGATTATTTGATTCAAATTCCCTCTTTAGAAAAAGAATCTGTATTTAAAGCTTATAAAATTTTATTTCGAATTGAAAAATCCACACAGGATAAATCGAATCAGGAAACCGTACTAAGCCTTTGGTGGAAATGGCTGCAAACAAGTCAAAAGAAAAAAGAAATTACTGTAGTTCAGTATAACAATTGGTTTTCCGAACTATTAAACCTGCGTGCCCGCTGGTACTGGACAGAAGGAAATCCTGAAAAGGCACTCCAATTGTTAACTCGATTTGAAAAAAACTTAACTGATCCAGCCAAAAAGGAAGAGCTATTTTATACCCTGGCCCGAATTTATGAGGAGAAAAAGAACTATCATCTCTCCAAAAAATTCTTTGAAAAAAGTTTTCATGTTGCCAATCTAAACAATCAATTTTTTGAAAAAACCCTCTGGAGCTTAGCCTGGCTTGAATATAAAAATAAGAATTATTTGGCTGCGCAAAATCAACTTGAGCTGTTACTTTCCAAAATAAAAAACAATTCTGATAGTAAGTACCTTTACTGGCTAGCACGATGCTATTCTCTGCAAGGAAAAAAAGAATCCTATGTCAGCACAATCAACTTATTAAGGAGCAAAGAGCCGTTAAGTTTTTACACCTTGCTGACTTTCAGAGATGAAAAAGAGCCCCTCACTTTGCTCCCTCGCAACACTCAAAGTGAAAAAGTTGAAAATTTAAATGCAGTGCTAAAAAATATATTATCCCCTGACGATTTGGTTAATTTGCGCTGGCATCTTAGCTTTAAACAAACTTCTGTTGTCAAAGAGTGGGCACAATTTATTTTCGAATTAGATAAAAACCATTATTTAACCTCTCTCATTCTCTACGCAAGAGCAGGAATGTACTCGAACCTTATCAACTCCATCAACCAATTGAGCTCAGAACAAAAAAATGATTTACTCACCAAAAACCCAGAATTCCTTTTCCCAAAGCCCTATGGCGGATTCGTTACTGAATACTCAGCAAAAAGAAATATTTTACCCAGTCTAGTTTATTCGATCATGAGACAAGAGTCAGCCTTTGATCCCTATGCTCGAAGCCCTGTCGACGCCCTCGGCCTTTTGCAGTTAATGCCAACTCTAGGAAAAAAAATAGCTCGTGAGGAAGGGATTCCCTTCAATCGCGATTTTGATTTATTTAACGAAGAAACTAATATCGCCCTTGGCACTAGAGAATTAAGCCGGCTTTTGCAAAGTAATGAAAATAAATACATCCCAACCATCGCTGGTTATAATGCTTCTACCGCTGCTTTTCAAAGCTGGATTAAATCAAGATACCGAAGTGATGTTGTCGAATTTATCGAAGAAATTCCCTACGAAGAAACCAAAACCTACGTCAAATTGATTCTCCGAAATATGATTTTTTATGATCGACTTTACTTTAAAGACCAAAATTTTTTCTTCCCAGAATACTTACTTTCAATATAATTTTAAAGACCATCTTATTAATTCCATATACATATATCCTGTCTATTATCATGATAATTGACAGGATATATGTATATAAAAAGAACCCTCTCTTTGGATAAGCTTAAAAAAAGCATTTTTTTACTGGGACCAAGACAAACTGGTAAGTCCAGTTTGTTGAAGCACAGTTATCCTCATATAAAAAAAATTAATCTGCTGAGAACAGATGAGTTATTAAAGTACTCAACTCAGCCCTCTTTGCTAAGGAAAGAACTGACGGCAACTGATCGCATTGTCGCCATTGATAAAATCCAAAAAGAGCCAATTCGTACCATCTTCACCCTTTCACTTATTCTGAAATGAGTACTGACTTTGACATCTTGGATTCATTAAGTTGTGGAACACTTCCACCTATTTGTTTTTCAGATATTGAATACTACAAAATTCTTAAGGATACTTTAATTGTGTTTGAAGTATTGCCTTGGCAAAAAAGTGTCATAAGAAAACCACTTCAAACATCCAAGTATTATTTTTTTGATGTTGGAGTCGCTCGAAGTCTTCAAATAAGAGATAAAATCAAACTTTCATCACCAGATTTGGGCGAAGCTTTTGAGTGTTGGATAGCTCACGAATTAAAAAGCTTTTTAGATTACAGATCTGATGGTGACGAACTTTATTACTGGCGGTCAACCTCCCAATACGAAGTTGATTTTATTCCGAGCGACGCTCTTGCCATAGAAGCAAAAACCTAAAAATAAATTTAGTAAAGACGTTTTCAAAGGCTTGATAGCCTCTATCAGAGGAAAAAATGTTGGATTCCTATATTATGGTTGGCATGCACGATAAACCCTACCAAGAGGGTCCTATTTTAGTCCTTCCATGGAAAGACTTTCTAAATAAGCTCTACTCCGGAAATAGTTTTAAAAAGCTTTAACTAGATCTTTACAGAAATTTAATACTCAACAAATATTGATGAGCTCACTAAGTACAACCATCCAATTTTTACTGTACAAAAACATGACACTACAATAATTTAGAGCCTTAATATAAGATCTACTTAATTATAGATCTAGTTAATTATAGATCTAGTTAATTATAGATCCATTTAATATTTTATGATTCATTCAATATTAGGATCCCTGAAACATATACTTTTCTGGAGATGATCATGAACAAATTCAGCCTAGATAAAATCAGATTTTTCGCTACAATAGTTCCACTGTTATTCAATCTTTTTTCGTTTGCAGGATATACTGAATTACCAAGTTTTAAATTTCCTAAGATTCAAACTGTAGGTGAGGGAAGTCCCGCTGCGACCACACATCCTGTTTTTTACATCAGCCCTAAAATGAAAATTAAAAAAGAGAAAGGTGGTAATGGGTTCATCGTTTTTAGGAAGATAATTTCTAAATGGGGAACTGAAACCTTTGTCGTTGGAATCAGTAAGTTTTCGTGCGAAAATAATGGAAACTGCAGTCACGTGGAATGGGTTCCGGTGAGAACATATGAGTCCTGTTCGCTGGTGAGCGGAGGTTCTAGCTATCAAACTAAAGTTAAGTGTAGTAAAAAGCAGAATTGCGAGGCCAGGAGCAATCAACCTCAATACCCTTCAAACTATGAAATTCAAAGTCTATATGGAGGAAATGACGAAATCAGAAACTCTTCAAACGGAATGTGTGAAGTGGAATTTCCTGAAAGAAATAGTCAAGAATATTGGGACTACCCTTCAGGATCTTTTTAATTATCTAAATTTAAAATTCGGTTAGCCAGATAATTTAAAAATCTGGCTTCATTGTCGAGCCATCCGGTGGAAACTGCCTGTTTCGCCTATATTCAAAATGGCCAAAAAGTGGTTGGTAAAAGAACTACCGGAGTTATAAGTGGCGTCGCCTATTTTTCAGGGAAAGATGACAATTATGATGCTAACGTTGCAATTTCCCAAACCGGTGTTCTTTTTCAGGCAAGAGGGCAAAGCGGTGCACCGCTTGAGCCAAACATGAAACCCTCGCGAAGAGTTCCTTGAGAATAATTATTTGACCCATTGGAAAACAGATTAACGAAGCATAAGTTAATCTGTTTTTACTAATTTATTCTTCCAACCCATAAAGGCTTCAGCAAACATTCCTTTTTCTTCTTCGAACTTGACTCCATAGGCATGATTAGCTTCTGACCAAACAACTCGGCCTTCCACCTCGATTTCTTGATTGTCAGGACCTTTGATTTTCATACTTACTGAGCCGCCTTTTTCAAGCATCTCATCGATATTGAAACTTAATCCACCCATGGAAATTGTCTTCATTTGTGCGACCAATTCACGATCCCCCATCTTCACGGTGATATCAGAGTTCATGATAAATCGATCATGCTGTCTGACATAAGTTGGTGTTTTGGTTTTGGCTTTCAAATATGTATAAACGGCCAAAGGAATCATCAATAACAATAGCACCGCAAGAGCACCGTTTGCATCAAATGGAGCTCCTCCACCCTTAGCTAAAAGAGAACTTGCAACTGTTCCACAGCCTCCGCCTGATTTAGGAGAAGCATCGGGAGCCGCTTCTGAAGCAACGTTTCGCTCTTCTGAATAGCTCGGTTTATACTCTGGTTGATTGGAAGTGATGCCAGGGTTTGATTTGACTTGTGAAATTAAACTATAGGCATCAATTCTCGAACCTGACTGAATTTTTGATGTTAAATTTCCAACTGAATAACCGGAAGAAACTAGCAGAGTTTTTAATTGATAACCTGACAAAGCTGGAGCTTCTCTGAGAGCCAGGGCTGCAATTCCTGAAACAAAGGGGGCTGCCATAGATGTCCCTGACATGGACCCAAACATATTCCCAGGCAAGGTTGAATAAATATAAATCCCAGGGCTAGCAAGATGAACTTTCTGTATTCCATAATTTGAAAAGGAAGCTAGTTTGTCCGAATCACTTGTTGCCGCAATACTTATATTACTTGGAACTCCATAATTAGCTGGATATATTTCGTTACTATCATTGTTCTTTGATGAATTCCCTGCTGCCGAAACAATTAAAATCTGATGATTGTAAGCGTAGGTTAATGCCTCTAAAAGAGCACTTGAATACCCCGGCCCTCCCCAAGAATTATTAATAACTTTGGCACCATTATTAACCGCATAGTAGATGGCTTTAATGGCATTGGCCGTTGAACCAGACCCCTGAGCATCCAGAAACTTTAATGGCATAATCTGAATTTTTGCTTGATCTAAATTTTGAGAAAATATATCCAATGTGGCACCAATAATGATTCCGCCGACATGGGTGCCGTGTCCTTCATCATCTGCAAAAGATGCCGCATTGGAGATAAAGTTCCAACCATTTATGTCATCGATATATCCATTTTGATCATCATCAATACCATTTCCAGGAATTTCTTTAAGGTTGACCCATAAGGCACCTGAGTTCTTAAAAACAACATGATCTTTTTCCAAACCTGTATCTAAAATGGCAACGATGGGGCGATTATCTGAGACATACGAACTGCTTAATTGCCAAGCTTGATCTACACGTACATTTGAATAATTTTGCGTAAAAGCAGAGGAAGATTGAGCATAGACTTGATCTAATGACAGCTGCTCAACGACTTGCCCCACGCTCGATTGGGAATCATTATCATTATCCAATTTTTCTAAAATATAATTGGGTTCAATAAAAAGAACATCTGGATCGTTTTTAATATCTTGAACAGCGCTCTCTTGACCAGGCTTAACGGCCATATGAAGCATATTCATTTCTGGAAAAGCCGTTTTAAGAGTCACTTTCCCTTGAATTTTCCCAATAGCATTGGATCTAGAAAGGTCCATTTTATATTTGATAATATACTCGCCAGGAACGACTTTCGCCTGCCCATTGTACTGGCCCTGCACTCCCAGAGTGAAAAAAGAGACCAAGAAGAGAAATCTATAAATATGACTTTCAAACAACGTCCTACGCTTATTTATAGCCACAAAACCTCCAAACATTATTGCGATCAAGGTCTAGTCGGGCATTTGCAAAACCGACTTTAGTGCTTTTATGAGAAATTTAATAAAATTTAGAAGTTTTTTTAGTCATCACTCCTTTTAATCTTACAAGTAGTGAATTGTTCTACTTTGAGACTGTTTTAATTTGATAAACAGTTAGGATATGTTTAGATTTAACTTGTAAGGAAAATGAATGAAGAAATTAACTGAAATTTTTTTCCGTGGTTTATTTACGTTACTCCCCATTATTATTACCTTTTATGTGCTATCCTCTGGAATTGTCATTTTGGAAAATATATTAGGCCATTTTTTAAGGTCTCAATTAAATGATAACTACATTCCAGGATTAGGCTTCACTCTTGCCCTATTTATTATTTTTTTATTTGGTTTATTAATAACTAGTTTTATAACCAAATCGATTTGGGAACAAATAGAAGTTCGACTGACTCGTGTGCCTCTCATCAAGGCTCTTTATTCTCCCTTAAAAGATTTGATGGGGCTATTTTCAAACTCGGGAAAGAAAGACTTAAAAAGTGTTGTATCTATTGAGATTTCCCCAGGTGTTCAAATGGTCGGCCTCGTCACCAGAGACCAGTTTGAAGATATTCCAGAGATCGCGAAAGCAAACCCGCAAATGAAGTTGATTGCAGTCTTCATACCTTTAAGCTATGCCCTTGGTGGCTATACCGTTTTGGTGGAAAAAAATAGAGTTACTAAAATGGATATCCCTGTTGAAAAAGCCCTAAGTCTTGCCATTACCGGTTGGGTAAAGGCACACAATGAACCAGCAAAATGAAGCAACAGGCGAGGCAAAAACAATGAATGAAAAAGCACAGCGCCTGAATTTAGATCCTGCCATTTACGGAACCTTTGCTGAAATTGGTGCTGGGCAAGAAGTCGCTCGCCATTTTTTTCAAGCTGGTAAAGCCTCGCAAACCATTGCCAAAACAATGTCTGCATACGACATGATTTTTAGCGATGAAATCTATGGTAAAGAAAAAAATGGGCGCTATGTTTGTGAATCAAGATTAAATAAAATGTTAGAAAAAGAATCTTCTCTTTTGCTGAAACGATTGGATCTACATCGAGGAGAAAAAACTACTTTTTTCTCCTACGCTAATACTGTCATGACGGGCACTTCGGAAGTTCCAAAATGCCATGGATGGATGGGAATTCGATTTCAAAAAACTCCCCGTGGTCCATGGAATGATATTATTCTTCATGTGCGAATGCAGGATAAATTGAGACTGCAACAGCAGGAAACCCTTGGCATCTTGGGAGTAAATCTTGTCTATTCTGCATTTTTCTCGACAGACTCGACGGAGTCATTTGTTCCCACTCTTGTCTCTGGTTTAAAAAAAGGGCAAGTTTTAATAGATGTTATCAAACTCACTGGGTCTGACTTAGCTCTTTTTGACAATAGAAAAATGAATTTAGAACTCGTGAAACATGGTTTGGCGGAGGCAGTTCTTTTTGGCCCCAAAAACAAGAACAATGATGAGCAAATACTTAACATCAGCGATACGGTATGGAGCAAAGGTTTAATATTACAACATGGATTTTACCGTCCCCTGAGTCTCAGCCATATAGATGTCCTGAATAAAGGGCATGAACAATTGATCTTAGAAATGAAAGGACAAAAGTTGAAATCTTCCGACATTATCCCAATGTTTGAAATTTCTACTGAATTTGGACTTGATATCGAAGATTTTATTCATCGGATAGAAATCATTACCAGCTTAGGTTTTCATTTGTTAATCTCAAATTTTAAATATCTTTACGAAATGAAACATTTTTTTAGAAAATTTACCAAAGCTCCAATTGTTTTTGTTATGAGTGCTAAACATTTAGAAGAAATTTTTGATCCAGAAAAGTATTTGAATTTGGATGGAGGTATTTTTGAAGCTCTAGGAAAACTTATGGACGATCAAACAAAACTCTATATTTATCCCCATGCCTCTGCCGAATCTTGCCTCACAACAAAGTCTTTCTTTCCGCCAAAAAATGCGACGCACTTGTATCAACATTTTTTAGAAAATGCCCATGTATTAGATATTTCAACCTGTGATGAATCACAGCTTTATTACCGCTCTTCAGAAATCAATAAAATGATCTCTGAAAAAAATAGAAAATGGGAAGAGCTCGTTCCTGAATTTGCCAAGAATTATATCAAAAAAAATAAACTCTGGAATTATAAATCATAACCTATTAACAAAATCGATCAGTAGTTGAACGCCCTGTCCATTTCCACCTGAAAAAGCAAGACAGCCTGTTGGTTTGTCATTCCATCCATAGATATCTAAATGCGCCCATTTTTTTCCATTCACAAATTTTTGTAAAAATAAAGCTGCTGTGATTGCACCACCAAAACCTTCCGCCGAATTTTTAAAATCAGCAAATTGAGAGTTTAAGGAAGAGAAATACTTATCAATGAGAGGCATTCTCCAACACCAATCTCCACTAGTTTGCGAAGCTTGAGAAAGTGTTTTAGCAAGCCCCTCATCATTTGCAAACAGGCCGGCGACTTCAGCTCCAAGAGCCACCTTGATAGCCCCGGTCAGGGTTGCCACATCAATTACAAATTCAAGTTCCTTATTTTCTTTGGTGGCAAGATCCAGGGAGTCAGCCAAAACTAATCGTCCCTCAGCATCGGTATTATCAATTTCAACTCGCAGTCCAGATCTTGACTGAATGATATCACTGGGACGAAAGGATTTCCCATCCACACTGTTTTCAGCTAAAGGAATATAAAATTCAAAATTAAAATTCCACTGTTTTTGTGAAATATAATGGGCGAGGCCAAGAACGCAAGCAGCTCCTCCCATATCCTTTTTCATCAATCGCATAGCGCTGGAAGGCTTGATATCCAATCCACCCGTATCAAAAGTAATTCCTTTTCCCACAAATGCGATGGTTTTTTTATTCCTTGGTTGGGAATAGCTAAGTTTCAGTAATTGTGGTTTTTGACTGGAACCTTGCCCCACCGCCAAATGAAGATTCATGTTTTCTTTTTGGAGCTTTGATTGATCCCAAATTTGCATTTTTAAAAACTTATTTATTCCTAAATTTTTAACCTCTTTAATAAAACTTTCGGGACCCAACTCGTTAGGAGGAAGATTCACAAAATGTCGACACAAATTAATGGCTGCACTTCGATGAAAGGCTTCCTTCGCAAGCTCCCTATCAAAGCTGGAAATCCAAACCCTTGGAACACTTTCCTTTTTTTCCTGACTTACATTTTTAAAATGATAATGATTTAAATCCATTCCCACTAGACTGCCTAGAAAAAAATCATTGTTCCTATCTCCAAAATAGAAATAGATATCTGATAATTTATGGGCTTTAAAATGGGCCATTAAATTACCTACCGATTCCCTAGCCCAAGAATATTTTGAATCGGAACCAAACTGTTCGGCGTTCATTTTTCCCGAACGATGTCTTAATATCCAAAATGGACCAAATTGAGTCTGAAAATAATAATTATCTTGAGAGGATTTCAGTAAGGATTCTTTTTGCCATGAAAGAGAGTAATTCTCTATTAATTCATTTGTTTTTTTGGCATTATCTTTAATACTTGATGGCGTGTCTGAGAGAACAAAAACCCAGCCCTTTGTCTTGCTGGGCTCGGCGTTTTTTAAAAATTTTTCTAACTCAATGGAAAAATTTTTTTCTTTAATCTCCCATTTACCAATATTATTTTGAATTATTGATTTCATTTAAATCCTTTTAGGTTGACCAGTTTTCTTTTAAAAACCTACAATAAATATTATGATGTGGAAAGAAACTATCCAACTTAAATTGTTTTGCCTTAATGCAGAGAATCTTTTTTTACTTTTTGATAGGGAACCCAACAAAGAGGATTTGAAACTAGACGAAATTCAGTGGCAAAAACAATCTACCTCTTTGTTCCCCAACAAATCTTTAGCAAAATGTAAAGTGTTGGCTCAAGTGATTCGGGAAATCGATCCAGATATTATCATGCTCTGTGAAGTTGGCGGACTCGAGTCCTTACAAAATTTTAATTCTTTATTTCTAAACCATTCTTATTTTACGGCTCTGATTGAAGGGAATTCGGATCGTCATATTGATGTTGGATTTTTAATTAAAAAAACCTTACCTATTTACTTTGACCTCACAACAAATAAAAATAAATCTATTAATTTTTTGTATCCCCATGAGAAAAATGCTAAAGTCATCCCAAATAACAAACTATCTAGGGACTGTGTTGAACTTAAATTATTCAAAAAAGATATCGATAAGCCCTTTCTTAACATTCTGCTGACTCATTTAAAATCAAGGCTCGATCCAGAGAAAAAAGATCCCAATGGTTTTGAAAGACGACGGGCAGAAATGAAAACCGTTTTAGATATTCAAAACGACCTTCTTACAAAGTATCCTCAGGTACCCTTAATTTTAGCGGGAGATCTGAACGGAAATGCCTCGAGGCAACAAACAGAGGAAGAATTTAAAGAAATCTATACCCGTACCTCTATGGAAGATGTTTTGGAATTAGCTCAATATCCTGTCGAAAAACGAAATACTTTTTATCAAGTTAAAGTGAATGCAAAAACCGAAGGAAAGCAAATAGATTATTGTTTTTTAACACCCCTAACAAGTTCGTATTTGGAAAAAAATTCTGTCTATGTCTATCGGTATAAAGATGATTATGGATTTGAAAAAGACATTCCAACTTCCCTAGAAAAAAAATTTGAACTTCCTTCAGATCACTACCCTCTGGTTTTTACTTTAAAAGACCTTCCCACTGAAACATAGGGCTCGGATTAATTTTTCCAATTTTTCTAAATCATTTTCTTTTGGCATATGTATAAAAATGCAATTTTTATTTAGTTCTAAAACTCTATAGTACAGGTAATTACAAAGAAATGCTCCTGCTGAATGAGAAATTTTGACTGGTAACTCCAACTTATCAAACTCTGTCAGCCAAGAATTCAAATCTATCTTATTAATAACTGCAGCTGGTTTAGACTCGTCAATCATTTGACAAGGAGGTAAGAATCCTGAATTGTCCTTTAAGGAACTCTCTATCCAATTTAATGCGACCCGCTCAAGAGACAATTCATTTCGTTCAGCTGAAAGCCCAAACATAAAAATATATTTATAAGAATCCCATTTTAGCTTCTGAATTTCCCTATCAATTAAACTAAAACTGACCGGAAAAATGGCTGTTGCAAACCCTTTATTTTTTAAGAATTCTACAAAATCTAAGCTTGGATTGTTTTCATAAGATCCAAACGGTTCAAAACCTGTAACCAAAATACGATCTAAAGAAGAGATTTCAATTGGTAAATTCATTTATCACCTCTCATCTAAATGGAACAAAAGGAACCCATCATAAAAAAACCCCACTCATTGGCGGGGTTTTTCATTTTTCCTTAAAATTAAATGAGCTTTATTAAAAGTTCATTTAATTTTTAGTTTTAGCTGGCTTGGCTGCTGGCATAGCTGTATTGGTAGCATGACCTTTTTTAATTTCAATCAACTCAACATCAAACAAAAGTACTGAATTTGCAGGAATTCCAGGTCTTGCCATAGGGCCGTAAGCTAAATCTGAAGGGATAGTTAATTTATATTTTGAACCTTCCTTCATTAATTTTAAGGCTTCTGTCCAACCTTTTATGACTCCATTAACTGGGAACTCTGCTGGTTGTCCGCGTTCTACAGAAGAATCAAACTTTGTTCCATCAATTAAAGTTCCTGTATAATGAACTTTAACTTCATCAGTTTCAGCGGGAATTTTACCCGTACCTTCTTTTTCCACAGTGTATTGCAAACCAGAAGCGGTGGTTTTCACATTAGGATTTGCTTTGTTTTTAGCTAGGAACTCATCCCCTTTTTTCTTATTTGCATCAGCAGACTCAGCCTGTTTTTTTTGTGCCTCTTGCTGAAGATTCTGCATCGCTTTGCCTAATTCTTCCTGAGACAAAGCTAGCGGCTTACCCTCTTTGAGGTCCTTCATCGCCATGAGCAGAGCCTCTGGGTCAAAATCAATTTGAGCGTCTTTTAGATTTTTACCCAACTGACTTCCAATAGCATAACTTGCTTTTTTTTGATCCGTATCTAATGTTACTTTTTTATTACAAGCAGTGAAACCTGTAATGACTACAAGAACTAATAAAACTTTTATATTTTTTAAACTTAGCATGAAATCTCCTTAAATTTATTGGAAAAGAATAACTAACTATTTGAGCGCTGTCTATTTTTTAAATTCGATAGCAACGTGTTCCTACAGATTTATTTTCCTGAAGAAGATCCACCAGATTTTTTGAATCTTTGGCAGCCATAATATCTACCTCAGAAACATTTTCTCTGAGGGCCTGAATAACCGATCTGACCTTGACTAACATCCCTCCTTGAACGACTTTTGTTTCCGTCAATTGGTATAGACCAAGGGAGTCAATTTGATTGATAAGTTTTTTCTGATCATCCAAGATCCCTTTTTGATCAGTTAAAAAAATTAAATTTTTTGCTTCAAGACCTACAGCCAGATGCATCGCTGCCATATCGGCATTAATATTAAATCGTTCGCCCTGGTCATTGACTCCAATGGGAGCTATCAACGGAACAATTTTTTGATCATTCCTTTCAACAAGTTGCTTTAAAAAAGAGACATTTACATTTTTAACTCGTCCTACATATCCCAACTCTGAACTCATCGGCTCACATTTTAATAATTTTAAATCTGTTCCTGAAAGACCCAAAACGGGGACATCAAACTCGGAAAAAAGTCTTTGGATTTTTCTGTTAACCTTCCCAAAAAGAGTTTCTTCTATTATTTGCATCATTTCAGGAGTTGTTTTTCTTTGGCCCTCTATAAACTCCCAAGTCATTTTTTTCTCAAGAAGGGCCTCGTTAATTGCAGGTCCCCCTCCGTGAATAAGGGCTATTTTGAAATATAAATCCATAACCTTTTTAATACTGAAGGCTATCTGACGAATCATTTCTTCATCTTGAAGGGAGGATCCTCCCAGCTTAATAATAATCCATGGCTGATCTTTAAAGTTCATGTGGTGTACTCCGTATTGATTTCAACATATTTTTTAGACAAATCACAACCCCAAGCTTTGGATTCATAATTTCCAGAAAATAAATCTACCTCAATAATCACTTTATTTTTCTTCAGCAACTGCCGCACCATTTCCCTGTCAAATAGAACCGGAGTTCCTTTTTCAAACAACAAAATTCCCTGAACTCGTAATTGCATTTTTTCAATGCATTCACTCGGAACACCCTCTGCTCCCAGTCTTGCTAAGATCCTCCCCCAATTAGGATCCTCCCCATGAATAGCTGTTTTTATCAAAGGGCTAATGGTAACACCTCGAGAGGCTTTATCTGCTAGCTCTTGGGTAGGCGAGTTTTTTAAGTGCACTTCAATCAGTTTTGTTGCTCCTTCTCCGTCAATGGCAATTTTTTGAGCCAATGCCTGACAAACATCCACCAGCGATTGAAAAAAAACTTCTTCATCCTTAGTCGAACTGATTTTCACCCCTGCGGCTCCATTTGCCATTAAAAAAACGGTATCGTTTGTAGAACAATCTCCATCGACACTAATTCTATTAAAACTGAGATTAACGGCTTTCACTAAATAATACTGTGCTTTTTCTGGACTTAAACTTACATCCGTAAAAATATAAGCCAACATGGTTGCCATGTTTGGATGAATCATTCCTGAACCTTTACACACTCCTGTAATTCTGATTCTTCCTTCTGATAATGTAATATCCTTAGTCGCCGTTTTTGGGACTAAGTCCGTTGTCAAAATAGATAGCGAAAAATTATCGGCATCATCGGAGGATCTTTTAATCAAATCAGGTACCGCCGATATAATTTTTAATAGGGAGAGTTGTTGACCAATAACCCCTGTACTTGCTGTCAATACTTGGTGAGTCTCACATTTTAACTCACCAGCTACCGTTTGTGCCATTCTCAAATTATTTTCAACACCTTCCGCCCCTGTCGCGGCATTAGCCTGTCCTGAGTTGGTGATGATCGCCTTAATATTTGCTGATGGCAATATTTTTTGAGAATACACTACGGGAGCCGCTTTACACTCATTCACTGTAAAAACGCCTGCGGCTACGGCCAACTCTTCTGAATAGACCAAACCAAGATCTGGACGATACCTTCTTACTCCACAATTAATTCCTGCAGACTTAAACCCAAGAGGAAGCCTTGTCACATTAAAATTAGATTCAACAGTCATAGGGACTCTCCATAAATTAGGTTAAGCCCGTTTCTGGCTTTAACCCATACATTAAATTAAAATTTTCTATCGCTTGAGAAGCCGCACCCTTTAGCAAATTATCTATTTGCGAAAATAAATAAAGGTGATTTTCATCTATTTCATAACCAATTTGAGTTAGCGGAGTTTGAATAACGTATTTCAAATTCAAAATAGTTTTATTCTCATTAATGCGACCCCAACGAATCAGAGGGTAATCAGAATAGTACTTTTGATAGGCCTGATGGACTGCTTGCGCCTTTTCTAAATCAGATTTTAATTTGAAACCCTCGGACCATTGAGTGTAAATAGAAGAAACAATACCCCTGTGTATTGGCAACAAATGGGGGGTAAAAATAAATTCCACTTTTTCAGATAATCCCTGATTCAGAAACATTTCAATTTCAGGGTAATGTTGATGTTGCGATATTTTATAAGGCAAACACTCATTGTAGACTTCTGAAAAAATTAAATTCTCTGCTGCTTTTTTCCCTGCCCCCGAGGTTCCAGATTTAGCGTCAATAACAATACCCTTGGTATCGAGAAGGCCTTCTAATAACAAGGGTTTCAAAGCCAATAACACCGAGGTCACATAACATCCTGGATTAGCAATCCAGTAAGGTCTTGGTTCCTGACTAGGTCGATTTCTAAGAAACTGATTTCTGTTGAAGGGCACTAACCCGAAGATAAACCGGTCCATCATTTCGACGTGATTGTGATTTAGTTTATAATATTTTAAATATTGATCTCTAGTTTGCTGCTTGTCTTCATAATTTAATCGAAAAGCACCAGACAGATCAATAAGATGAAAGGACTGATTGTTAAAATGAGGGATCAATTCCAATGAAATTTCATTAGGAGTCGCTAAGAAAAGAACGTCTAGTTCACTTCTAAAAGTGCAATGAACTTTTATCAAGTCCTCCGATTGTCTTCCCTTTGGCAATTCTTTATACATTCGCGTATTGAATCCCAACTCCTCAAGATTAAATCCCCGACCTTGAGAGTAAAAATAATATCGATATTCCACTTCAGGATGTGACAAAAGAATACGAGATAGTTCTGCTCCCGCATACCCCCTAGCACCAATGACTCCAACTTTTATTTTTTGATTCTGAGTTTCCATTTTCACCGAAACACTATGCTTTTCTGTAGGGACTTTGTGCAAGAGAAATAAATTTTTACAGTTTTTGACAGACGGCGATGGAACGAATACAGTCGGCAGTCAGAGCTAAAACTAAGAGTCAATGATCGGGAGCCAAAGACTACAATGATTCTCAAATATTTACTTTATTTTATTTCCATCTTTAGCCTTTCACAAGCTTCCAATTTGATCAAATGGAGTGCCGTCCCCCCTGAAGTGCTAGGATCTTGGAGACTCTTGGGAGCAAGTACCATTTTGTTAATCCTCTTTCTTTTCAAGGATGGAAGGAAGCGAATTTTGCAGTCACTTCAGCCCCATTGGAAACTTATTTTCCTCACTGGAATATTTTTCTTTTTTCATTTATGGAGTTATTTTTATTCAGCACAAAATACTAAAATTGCTAATTGCATGATTCTCTTTGCCTCCAACCCCTTATTTACAGCAGTGGGAGCCTATTTCTTTTTTAAAGAAAAATTATCCCCTACTTTATTTATTTCATATTTTTCTGCTTTTTTAGCGCTTTACCTTTTACTTTCTAAAACCTTAGCTCTAAATCCTGAAAACTTACGAGGCGAACTGTCGAGTATTGCATCAGCTATTTTTTATTCGGCTTATGTTTTGGCTTCAAAAAAAGCTCGTAAGCAAATTAATAATTGGCATTTTTCTATAGGTATCTATTCTGTTTGTGGTTTTTTATTTTTACTTCTTACTTTATCCAAAGGAACGCCTCTCACAGGATACCCTCAACAGGCCTGGTTAGGAATACTAGGCACTATTCTGATCCCCACCTTTTTGGGCCACGCCATTTTTACCTACCTGATGAACTTCTTAAACATCAACTGGATGAGCTGTGGAAAGTTACTGGAACCCTTATTTTCGGCTTTTATTGCTTATCTTGTATTCAAAGAAAATATCAACTCGACAACCCAAGTGGCTTTTGCCTTGACTTTATTTTCTGTTTTTATATTGCTCTACCCCAAACTAAATTCCGTAACGAAATGAAATCTTTAAGAGCCCTAGGTTTCGGCAATAAAGCTAAGAACTTCTTGATAATTTCCAGAAAATAAAATTTTAGGTTTTCTTAATTTCAAACTTTGTTCATACATGGGATCATAGTAGTAACTCAATAACTTTCGAATCCAAACAAGATTCCCCAAAGGCTTATTTTCTTTAATGAGTAGTTCCTTTGCATTGAAAAGATCTTTTTGAATTTCTTGATAACGAAGACCTCCCAATTTGTTTTTAATTGCAAACAAAGCCTCATCAAACTGTTTAAATAAATGATCCCCATCGACTCCTGATTCCAATGGTGAAATGATATAATCTTGCATGACTTGAAGGGACCTCACCTCAAGACTCTCTTCAATCCATATTACTGGGGAGGCCCTCATTTTAGCAAACACCGCCTCTGGCAGCACACATGATCCAATCAAACGACTTTCATCTTCTAAAAATATTTTCTTTTTCAGATTCTGAGAGAGCCCTTGCTCTGTTAACATTAACTCTACAGCCAATTGATTTTCAAACTGAGCCTGGGTAGGCTGAGGTCCTTTTTTCCCAAAGGCAGACCCTTTATGATTTGCAAGATCTTCTAAATCGATCATGGGTAGCTGTTTTCTGCTTATATCTTTCAACAGCATGGTTTTGAAGGAACCTGTTCTTCCCGAAATAATTATAAATTCGATGCGGTTCAAAGACGCCACTAACTCCGTCACTAAATACTGACGGAAGGCTTTATACCCACCATCGATTATTTTGACGCGAATCCCTTCTTCTTCCAGCCATTTCTGGGCAATTTGAGATCTCAATCCCCCACGAAAACAATACACTATGGTATCTGGATTTTCGTTTATTTTTTTGCTCCAAGAAGAAATCTTATTTTTCTTGTTTTCACCAGAAACAATCCGATGCCCGACCTCAATGGCTTTGTTTTTGCCTTGTTGTTTATAGGTAATTCCAATATGTTTTCGTTCTTCATCGTCTAAAATGGGTAAGTTCAGAGCCCCAGGCAAATGACCTTGAGAAAATTCAATGGGTGCCCGCACGTCAATGAGCGGAATTTTTTTTAAGATGACCTCTTTAAAGTTATCAATATAAACTTTATTCAAACTTAAGATACTTTTCAAAATAAGGTGTTACGTTGCCAATTATTGCTGCCGCTGAAAATTTAGAAGTCATTCGATTTAACAGAGCCCCTGCCTGTGCTGGATCCACAGCCAATAAAAGCCCACCACTGGTTTGCGGGTCACAAACTAAGAGCTCTTGAAGTCGACTGACACGACTCCAGTCTGTGAATCCTAAAGCATAATCTTTATTTGATCGATGGGCTTTAGTTAAAAATCCGTTTTCTAAAGACTGAAAAGTGTTCTTAAAAAAAGGTACTTTTTCTAACTCAATGTTTAAGGAGCAATTCGAGGCCTTTGCCAAATTAAGTCCATGGCCGATAAGCCCAAACCCGGTAATGTCCGTAGCCGCATGAACAAAATCTTTTTCGGTATCTGATAAGATTTCAGAAACATTATTTAACTGAGTCATCGACCCTATCACATCAACAATATCTTCTTCTGTGACTTGCTGTCTTTTTAAGGCCGCGGTGTGAGTCCCCGTTCCCAATGGCTTTGTTAAGATCAAAAGGTCCCCTGGTTTTGCATTTTGATTGGACCAAATTTTATTGGGATGAATAAATCCTGTGACTGATAATCCCAGTTTTAATGTATCATCGTCAATCGTATGCCCCCCAACTACATTTCCTTTCGCCTCAAGAACCACTTCTGAAATACCCTGAAGCATATCGACAACCCATTGCTTTTCAAAAGTAGCGTTGGGATAAGCCAAGATCACCATCGCTGTTTTTACAGAGGCTCCCATGGCATAAACATCACTCAGAGCATTCGCAGCAGCCACTTTTCCAAATATCTTTGGCGTATCCACTACGGGTGTAAAAAAATCAAGGGTTTGTACCAAGGCCAGTTCCTCTGTCACTTTATAAACGGCCGCATCATCAAAAAAACGTCCATCAATCATAAGCTCAGGATGTGCTTTGGGAAAGGTCACTTTTTCTAAGATTTGATGCAATTCTGATGCAGCTACTTTAGCCGCACAGCCACCTTTTTGAACTGTTTGTGTGAGTTTCGTCATATATTTTAATCACCGTATTTTGGCCATGGTATTTTAATTATTATTTAATTTAGGAGTGACTTTTATCTGTTGTTTTTTGTTCCTGACGAGAGGACTCAGCCGTCGCCTGAGACGTTGAGACTCTTTCACTTGATTTATTTTCATTCTCGTTCAAAGGACGAGCCTTAGCTAAGGTCTCATCATCATTCAATCCCTTTTTGAAGCCACGGATAGCTTCACCCAAGGATTTCCCCAAACCTGGAAGTTTGGACGGCCCAAAAATCAATAAAGCGATACCTAAGATAAGCAGCAGTTCTGAAGCACCTAAATTCATATTCAACCTCTTTGCTAGCCATTCTATGTTAGTATATCAAAATCTTCAATAGGAAACTAATTCCTCTTTGATCTCAATGTTTCTAGAGTTATACTGACGACACTGTCAGACTATAACTATTGAATTGTACTATTTTAGAGATCAAGAGTTAGGAATATCCGAGGAGTATCAAAATGAGATTTTTCTCGCCACTAGAACTAAGTATTTTATTTCTTTTTTCGTTTCAGTTATCACTTGGACAAGATGTATCACTTGGACAAGATGATTCCTCCCAAAAAATTGACTCTCCGCAGGTAAACCCCTCAAGTCCATCTAAAAAGTTAAGTGCTGATATCTATGAAAAAGATACCAATGAAGACAAAAAAAACCTCAACTCCAAAGTTAGTCTTATTAGAGAAATGGGCGAGATTGAAGTGTTTTTCGAAGGACAAGACAAAGGTCCCTATATCCTCAAGGAAGGACCCAGCCTTGGTCTTTACAAAGAACGACTGATCAAAAGTCAAAAATCAAAGGAGATAAAGGTCAACGTCAAGATTGAGAAAGATTATATTGTTTCAGTAGAACTAACCGAGACTAAAGAAAAACCAAAAGACAGCAAAAGCGATGTTGAATCAGTTCTTGACTCTGTTTTTAAAAAATAAAATAACCTTAGCATGCGAATACTCGTTGTCGAAGATCAATCTAAAATGGCCAACTTCCTAAAAAAAGGATTATCTGATGTCGGTTATTCAGTAGACATCGCGGAGTCGGGAGGCTCTGCTGAATCCTATGTCAGCTCTAGCGAATATGATCTTATTATAATGGATATTGGACTCCCTGATCAAAATGGTTTAGATACGGCTAGACATATCCGTCGAGATGGTTATGATGGCCCTATATTGATGCTCACAGCACTTTCAACGACAAAGGATAAAATTCATGGTTTGGATGCAGGAGCCGATGACTATCTCACTAAGCCTTATTCATTTGATGAACTGCTAGCCAGAGTCAGAGCTCTCCTTAGAAGAAGAACAAACTCTAATCAAGTTTCAAATTCAAAGTTAATTTTCAGCGATTTAGAGATGGATCTGATTCAACGGAAAGTAAAAAAAAATAATCAAGAAATTCAATTAACTTCTAAAGAATTTTCTTTATTGGAATATTTCATGAGAAATCCTAATCGCCCCCTAGGAAGGGTGAATATTGCGGAACATGTGTGGGATGTTCATTTTGATTCAGAAAGCAATGTGATTGATGTTTATGTAAATATGCTTAGAAAAAAAATTGACTCTGCCCAAAGTAAAAAGCTAATTCATACAGTTGTCGGAGTTGGCTATGTTCTTAAAGAAGATGAAAAAAACTAATCCATGCATACCCTAAAAAGAATATTCGGATTTCTTAATTTTAGGATAAAACTGGCTTTGATATTTGCTTTTATTTTTGGTGCCACAACCATTGCTTTTAATATTTTTGTTTTTTCCTATTTTATTGGAGCCCTTAAGAATGATTTTGATGATGCTCTTTATAACTATTGTATCGATATTTCGGACGTCATTGAACAACAAATTTTGAAAGGGGTTTATGATGTCAATCCATTGCAGCTTGGGCAAGGTAAAATTTTACCTTTTACCCTAGGCACCTCCTTGGTTTTATTGAGACATAAAGACTCTCGCATCATTACTCAATTTGGAAATTTAGGTGATTTCATTCCTCCTTTTGAAACTGAAATTGAAAAAATAGCTAAGGGAGCCGATGCTGCCTACAAAACAATTCATGATTTAAAAAATCTTCCAAACCCAGAATCTGACTCCTACAGGCTCATTACCTTTCCCATTGAAAATAAAAATCCTAGATTTTTCTTACAAGTGATCGTTCCAAGAACTCTACTTGAAACACAGATCCAAAACAGATTACTTATTTTTCAGTTTGGAATTCCAGCGCTCATTTTTCTTTCCATGGGCATTGGATATTACCTTTCTGGCCAAGCTCTTTCTCCTGTAAAAAACATTATCAATGCGACGAAAAAAATAAATGCCAATGTTTTATCTGATCGCGTTCCCGTTCCAGAAACAAGAGATGAGTTTAGACATTTGGCTTTAACAATCAACCAGGCTTTGGAAAGAATTGAAAAATCTTTCCAAAGCCAAGAGAAATTTATCGCCGATGCTTCCCACCAGCTTCTTTCTCCGTTAACCATTTTAAAAGGAGAATTAGAACTGTTTATAAAAAAAACAAATAAAGGTCCAGAAATTGAATCGTTTCTTTTAAATCAACATTTAGAAATTGAAAATCTAACACAAATTATTCAAGACATGCTCCTTTTGGCCAGAATGGATGCCGGCTTTTCCTCATTTAATATGATTCCTGTCCATCTTGAAGAAAGCATTTTAGATACCCTCCAAATTTTAGAGAAAAAAGCAGACAAAAAGAGAATCAAAATTAATTTTCAAATTAGGGAAAATGATCAAAACAATCCTAAAGTATTAGCTGACCATGATCTCCTCAAGCATCTTTTCTATAATATCATTGATAATGCCATTAAGTACTCACCTCAAGAATCCTTGATTTTTATTGAGGTTGAATGGAAAAAAATGACTTCGCAGGTAAATATCCGTGACCAAGGCCCCGGCATTCCAGATAATCAAATGCAGTTTATATTTGAAAGATTTAGCCGTGCCCCTTCCTCAAGTCAAATTCAAGGTTATGGCCTTGGTTTAGCTATTGCAAAAAAAATAGCCAATATTCATAAGGCGTCTCTCCTTGTGATTAACACTCGACCCCATGGGGCCGAGTTTCAATTTGAGATTAAAAATATTTAATTTACTTTTAACTTAAAATTAATTAGGCTCTGCTATTCTTTTTCGTAGAAGTAAAAGTTGAATCAAAAAAATAAACAATAAGTCTAACGACTTTATAACACATCCTAAGGAGGATATATGAAATTAACAGCAATCTTATTAGCGTCTTTATTTGCATTCGCAGTTCAAGCTAACGAACCTGCGGCGGCTCCAGCTGATGCAAAGCCAGCTCCCGCAAAAGCACCTCATAAAGCTAAAAAAGTTAAAAAAGGCGCTGCTGAAAAAGCTCCTGAAATGGCTCCTGCTGCTGCGGCTCCTGCAGCGACACCAGCTCCTGCTACTCCTGAAGCAAAGCACTAGTCATTCTTATTTAGTAAGAATCCGTAATCTTAATCAATTACGAAAAAAAGAGCAGAATTATTTCTGCTCTTTTTTTTTCAATATCCTAAATGTTATACCCATTCCTATTAATTCTTAGAAAAATTAGGATCTGCAGGAATGTAGAAATTCTTTTCTGGTTTCAGGACGATTTTTGAAATCACCTCGCAGATCATTGGTTATCGTAGAAGAATTGGCATCCTGAATTCCTCGAGCAATCACACAAAAATGCTTTGCATTGATATGAACAGCCACATGTGGGGTTTGCAGAACATATTGCAGACAATCAGCAATTTGTTTTGTTAAGCGTTCTTGGACCTGAGGTCTTCGTGAAAAAAATTGAACAATCCTATTTATTTTTGACAGACCAATGACCTTTTTATCTGGAATATAGGCCACGGTTGCTGAACCCTGTATTGTCTGAAAATGATGCTCGCAATAGGAAAGAACTTCCACATTTTGAACCGCAATCATTTGATTGTAATTCATTTTATTTTCAATTGTTGTCATTTTGGGAAAGTTCTTAGCGTTAAGTCCACTAAAAATTTCTTTTACATACATTTTGGCTACCCGTTTGGGGGTTTCTTTTAAACTGTCATCACTTAAATCTAATCCTAAAACTTGTAAAATTTCAGAAAAATGTTTTTGAATCTTATGAATTTTCTCCTCATCACTTAAATGATTTAGCACTTGTGGAGAGGCTAACACATTTTTTAAAATTTCTATGGCTTCGGATCCTCCTGTTTTAGATTCATTTCTCTTCATGTTTTCCTCTTATACTGAATACTTTTCAAAATAATTTAGCTTAATATTCTCAACAGCGTTAATGGCAGACTGAATGGTGTCATTAAGATTCGATGAAAACGGGGAAATGACATAGTCTCCAGCTAATTGCAAACTGCTTTTTGTCCAATCGGCGGTTAGGCTTTTTTTCAAAAGAACAGCTTCTTTTTGTTTAAAAGATAACTGGGATCCATTAATATAGGTTATTTTGCTCCAATCTATTGCACTCATAAAATTGAAGTCCTTAGAGTTAAAAAAATTAAATCCTAAATTTTTTTCATTTAAAAACCAATTAAATTCATCTTCAGTATTAAAATGAAAAATTGCAAAATCATCCTCAAGTCTTATTTTAAAAGTGTGTTTATCAATAACGACAAATTGTGATAATTGTTTCGGTTTTTTGATGGCCTTCGTTTTTAGCTGGGCCACGGCAGACAAAGTATTTTTATTTTCACAATTTTTTGTCAATTTTAAAAAATCTTGGCTAACGAAAATATTTTCAATCCCTTTGACTTTTTTTAATTCTGTAAAAGGCAAGGCCATCACCACATAGGGGGAAGATATTCTTTTAACTCCCTCTTTGGTTTGTATTTGGCATAGCCAGTTCTCATTTGATCTTTGAATCTCTATTAATTTTGCTGGCAATTGCAAATTATAATTTGGTATCACCCCACCTACCCTTTGAGTCAGATGAACGGTTAATTCTTCCATGCCATTTTTAACTTTCAGCTTTTTGTTTTGGAGAGTCTCTTTCTCTAACATCATTAACCAATTTAAAAAAGTGATCTCTGATTCTGATTTCTGAAAATAAAACTCAGCCCAAGATTTCAATAACAACTTGGATTGTTGACTCATTGTGGAGTCCCTAAAAATATCACGAAGGAAGAGACTTTCGTAGGCTAATATCTTTTCATCCAATAACCATTCATAACTTTCATCATCCTCTGTAGCTTTTTTGATCCGAATAAGCTCTTTGTTCCAGGATTTAAAAGCTCCCGCTTCTGTATTGAGCAACTGTTTAAAAGGAAATACCATTTGACGATTAATAAATCCAAAGGAGTTTTTAAAAGATTCAGTATTCCTATCATCAGTTTCTAAATTAAGATCTTTAAGCAAATCTAAAACATTTTTATCATATTCATCAAACTCAATCGCCCCTAAATCATAATAAACATTGTCTTCATTCGTATGCTGAGTCATGATTCGCCCCCCAGTTCGAGACGACGCCTCAAAAAGCCTGTAGGGTATTTTATTTTTTTTTAAATAATAGGCTGTGGTTAAACCGGCAATTCCGGCCCCAAATATCAATACTTCTTTATCGAATTTATATTTTTCAATTTCGAAATATCTATCCAACGCAGCACAGCCAGTTAAAGCGCCAGAAGCCACCGCTGCTAGTGAAATGCTTTTAACTGAATTTCCTGCGGCTTCTTTAATAAAACTGCGTCTGGACAGGATTTTATTTTTTGCTTTCATAATTATTCTATGTACTATTATTTCTTAAATAGTACACTTTTAAAAGCCTTCTTTGACACCTGGACGCTTTAATCGACTTTTGGATTAAAAATGAAAAATATCATGACCAAAAATAGCCCTCCCCAAAAAACTAAAGTGTACTTAACAAAATATATTTTACTTAGTCGCTTGAACAAACGATTTTTGATCCTTGGTTTTTCCTTAGTCAGTACTTGTTTTGGAATTCTTTCTCCCTATTTTCAAAAATCATTTATTGATCTTGTTCTTTACAAAAAGTCGAGTCTTCCCCTCATTTTATCAGGAGTTTCTCCCTTGTATTCTATTTTAGCCGCGTCGATATGTCTCCTTTTAGCCCAAGGTTTCAATCAACTAAGTCAGTTTACGGGAGTTAAAGAATCTCTGATCATGCAGAAAAAACTGGCCAAAAAAATATACAATCAGATGATGTCATTAAAACTGGACACAATGACCCAAAGGCCTTTGGGGGAAATTGTTTCACTGTATGCTACTGACATTCCCAGCTCGACGGTGTATCTAGACCAAACGATGCCCTCAGGCGCTTCTACCTTTTTTCCTCTAATCATTACTCCCTTTGTCCTGGTTTATTTTTTTGAAACTCCAGTTTTTTTAACAGTTTTAATGATCATTCTGGTTTCTGTTATAAATACTCTTTTAGCTTTCAGGCAGTCTAAGTTTTTTTATTTATTTAAAAATCTTGCCGCTGAACGCCTTGGTCTTGTAAATGAATGGATCCAAAATATTCGAACTTTGCGAATCCTAGGCTGGACCGAAATTTTTGAATTTAAAATAATAAAAAAGAGAAAAGACGAAACAGATAACCGTGTAAAAATGGTTACTAACGGTCAAATGATGAACTCCATTTCTACAACTTTTACTTTTCTACTGAACGTAGGAACCCTTGGAGTTATGGTTTTTTATTATAAAAAAACCATGTCTCCAGGGGAAATTTTTGCTCTTCTGTGGATACTAGGGGTCTTTCTGACTCGTCCCTTCAGACAAATGCCTTGGTTTTTTACCTTTGCCTTTGACTCTGCCACAAGCATCAAACGAATTGAAAACTTTTTAAATTTAGAAAATAAATTTCATTCTAAATTTCCTGACGTCTTACCCAAGGAATCTGCCAATATCTTAGAAATAAAAAATTTAACACTCGAAATTAATGACAAGTCCATTCTCTCTATAGATTCTTTCCATGCCAAAAAAGGTGAATTAGTGATTATCGTTGGTGAGGTTGGTAGTGGAAAGACTCTTTTTTTGTACTCCTTACTTGGAGAAACCAATTGCCATTGGGATTCCTATCGAATTTATTCGGATAAAAAACCACATCTTTGGAGAAGTCTATTTGCCTTCGTTCCTCAGGAAGGATTTATTGTATCGACAACTCTTCGTGACAACGTCCATTTAGAATATGATGCCAGCAAAAATCAAGATCAACAGATCAGGAACTCTTTAACACGAAGTGAATTCATAAATGATTTTTCAAATCTCGAACAAGGTCTGGATAATGAACTTGGCGAACGAGGAGTCAATCTTTCAGGCGGTCAACGTCAACGAATTAACATCGCCAGAGCTGATTTTTTTAATTCAGATATCTTTCTATTAGATGACTCGTTTAGTGCTATTGACGTGGAAACAGAAAATAAATTAATTAACAATCTCCTGTTAAAAGACTGGAAAAATAAAACCATCATCATGACAAGTCACCGTCTCAGCTTGCTTCCCTTTGCTGATAGAATTGTTTTTTTAAAAAATGGAGCCATTACCAATGAAGGAACCTATGACGAATTAACAAATAGGGATCCCGATTTTAGAAGCTTCACCATGCAACTAACACATAACACCAATCCTTTTTTAACCCTATGAACAGTAAAATTGATAATGAAATCTATTTTGAATCTTATTCGCCAAATGTGTTTAAAACCCTCTATTTGGCCTACTTGCCCTTTCGAAATAAAATATTTTTTATCGCTCTTTTAGGGTTTTTAGCGCGTATTCTTATTCTGGCACAATCAAACCTTATTGGCCTATGGGTAGACAAATTGTGCCAAGATCCTATTTATTGCAACTCAAAATCGACCCTCTTAACCAACCTCAGTTCAGATCAAATTATTGGCGTCCTCTTTTTAATGGGAATTCTTGGTTTTGCGATGACGGCGTATTTTAGAATTTTATTTTCCCGTTACTCTGCCTATGCGGTGTCTTCTATTTATGACCGCGTCTCTTTAAGAACCTCACGATATCCAATGAGGTTTTTCGACCAAAATCCAACGGGCAAAATTATCACCCGGTTTTCTTCAGACTATGGCACTGTTTTTCGCTTATTTGGTGGTCCCCTAGCGGAGTTCATTAGTATTGTTTTCGATTTATTAACCATTGTGATTTTACTTATTGTTGCTAGTCCGTATTATATTTTGATTATTTTAATTATTATAGCTCTTAATTATTTTGTTTATAAAAAAAATATTCAAAACTTAAGAGTGCAAAGAAGAAAACTATCACGATACCGTTCTCCTTCCATCGCCCATTTTGCCGAAACAACCCAGGGCGCCAGCACCGTTCGAGTTCTTGGTAAGGAAATAATTTTTAAAAACCGTTTTCATCAATTAGATTCTTATTTTATCAATCAAAAATTAACCACCAATAGGGAGATCTTTAAATTTTCATTTCAAATGAATAGCCTTACGAGCTTAATGCTTTTTCTGGTCGGTATTATTTCTTATTACCTTTTACAATTTGGATTGATTTCCATGGGCTCCATTGGTGTTGCTTTTGGACTGGTTGTCTATTCTGGAAATACCATCCAAATGTTTTTTGAGTGGTTAGCTCAATTAGAAGAAGGCATGATTGGCATGGAAAGGCTAGACAGCTTCCTACACAAACCTATAGAAAACGGACAAAGTGAAGCTAAAATAAGCGAGTTAATCTCATCGATCACACGTCCTGATTTTATCTCAACTCTAAAAAGTCCCCCGCCCCTCTTTCCTAAAGTAAAGATCAAAGCAGAAAATCTTTGGTTTAGGTATGATCCGGACTTACCATGGGTCCTAAAAGATCTCCACTTTGAAATTGAAGAAGGAGAAAAAATTGGAATTATCGGACGAACGGGCTCGGGAAAAACAAGCTTGATCCAAGCTCTCTTTGGTTTTTACCCCATCGAAAAGGGTTCTATACAGTTAAACGACAAATTACCAATCGAAGACATCGATATTAATTTCTATCGCCGTCATTTTGCTTATATCTCTCAAGAACCAGTGCTATTCCAAGGAACCCTTCGTGACAACCTGGACCCCTTAAGACTCCAAACAGAGGCCTCTTTGATGACTTCTCTTTTACAAGTAGGTTTCGTGAATCAAGAGACTGAACTTGAAATTTTGAATCTGCGTATTGATGAAAAGGGGAAAAACCTTTCGCTCGGAGAAAGACAATTACTATGTTTGGCAAGAACTCTGATTCAAAATTCGCCGATTGTCATTCTGGATGAAGCCACTAGCTCTGTGGATCCTCAATCCGAAGAAATCATGGTCAAAGCCACCCAAGAATTTTTTAAAAATAGGACCCAAATTATCATTGCCCACCGACTATCTACCCTAGAAAAATGTGACCGCGTGATTTGGTTGGACAAAGGGGAAATTAAAAAAATCGGTCCCACTCTTGAAATTATTAAACTCTTTCACGAGGAACCACTATAAACTAAATTGGTCTTTGTTCAAATTATGACACATCAGGCCTGATAAGGTGGCTCTGAATTTAACTGCTGACAAATTCCTCTCTTAGAAACAAAATCTCATCTTCTATGGCCAATGAAAAAAAAGATTTAGAAACTCTTTCGGAGAAAAATAACTCTTCTGATAATCAAGAGGAAAATATCCATATCATTGAAGAAAGTGTTGAAAATCAACTTATTAACTTAGCTTCCACTTGGCCAGCGCTTTCAACTTCGGAAAGAAAAGAAAAATTTAGTTCCCTTCCTCGAACCGAGGCTGAAGAGTTATTTCTGAGTTTGAATACTCACGATCAAGCAGAGCTCGTCGCCGAAGTAGGAAGCCTTGAAAAAAGATCGTGGATCCGATTACTAGCTCCTGATGATGCCGCCGATGTGATTCAAGAACTTGGAGTTGAATGTCGTGATGAGATTCTTTCTTTATTAGATCCTCAAACTCGCCGTGAAGTGACCGCCCTTCTTGCCTACTCCGATGATAATGCGGGGGGATTGATGAGCTCACGTTACGCCCGTTTACGTCCAGAAATGACTGTAGATGAGGCTATCAGCTATTTAAGAATCCAGGCAAAAACACAAATAGAAACTATCTATTACGCCTATGTATTAGATAATAGCCAATTCTTACTCGGAGTTGTCTCTTTTCGCGAGCTCTTTGCCGCCAACCCCAATAAACTTGTTCGCGATATCATGAAAGATGATGTGATCCGTATTCCTGTAAACTTAGACCAGGAACAAATTGGTCGAATTTTTTCTCAGCAAAACTTGATGGCCTTGCCGGTTATTGATGATGAAGGGAAAATGCAAGGTATCGTAACCTTCGATGATATTGCTACCGCTATCCAAGAAGAAGCCACTGAAGATATTCAAAAATTGGGAGGCGTGGAAAGTCTGGATGCTCCTTATTTGAAAATTTCTTTGACTGAGTTGATTAGAAAAAGAGCTGGTTGGTTAGCCGTTCTTTTTGTTGGTGAAATGTTCACGGCATCAGCTATGGGCTTTTTTCAATCTGAAATTGAAAAAGCAGTGGTGTTGGCATTATTCATACCCTTAATTATTTCCAGCGGTGGGAACTCTGGATCCCAAGCGACAACTTTGATTATCCGGGCCATTGCCCTCGGGGAAGTCCGTCTCAAAGACTGGTTCAGGGTTTTACGACGGGAGATTATCACTGGTTTTTTGTTAGGTTCTTTTCTTGGTTCTATTGGAGCCGTAAGAATATTTTTCTGGCCTAACCGTTTAAAAGATTATGGCCCCCACTACCTCGAAGTAGCCATTGCCGTTGCCGTCAGTATTATCGGTGTGGTCATGTGGGGTTCTATCTGTGGATCGATGTTACCTTTCCTTCTAAAAAGATTAAAACTTGACCCCGCCACCGCCTCAGCCCCAGCCGTGGCTACCATCGTTGATGTTACGGGCCTAGTTATTTATTTTACTGTCGCCAGTCTTGTCCTTAAAGGCGTCTTGCTTTGAAACAACTAACAACCAAAGGAGTTCAATATGAACCATATTATTTTGATTACGACATTGATGCTAACGTCTTTTTCATTTGCTAAAAAAACATGCACTGACCAACCTAAAGAAAAATGGATGACAGAAGAAGCATTTAAGAAAATGGTAACTGATCAAGGTTATAAAATTTCAAAATTCAAACAACCAGGAAGTTGTTATGAAATTTATGGAACAGACAAGGATGGAAAAAAAGTGGAAATTTATTTCAATCCTGTTGATGGCAGCGTTTCAAAAGCTAAATAAATTCTATTTTTCTTTGATCTGCAGAAATTCTTCCCTAGAAACGTAATCCATAAAAACATCCATCGGGAATAATGACTTCTACCCTAGGTCATCGCAAACAGGTACAGAGCGAAGAGAAAACACATAAAAGCAATCCACCATAATGGGTGTGGCGCTTTTTTTGTTCTGACACTTTCAAATATTTCTGCGAAAAGAGGACCCGTTCCTGCCATTGAGGAAACAACACTCAGATGCCCCAAGCTAACGGATTTAAGATAAAAATAAAGAGATAAAAAAGCCCCAAAAAAACTGGCTATTAAAACAAGACTCTTATCTTTTGGTTTCAATTTAAAGAATTCTCTTTTTAAATTGATCTTTCGATAAATAATATGAATGAAAATAAAACCAATAATGGCCCCACTAGCTCTAAAAAAATTAGCTTCCAATGAGTTCAATTTGAGATTTTCATTAAAAGTCTCTTTGGTAAGAAGCTGTCCCACATCATCCAAAAGAACGCCAGTTAAACCCATCAAAATCCCCTTCAAATGCCAATGTCCAGAGGCTTTGTACCTTTCTAAAGATAATAAATAAAAACACAAAACCATAAAGCACACGCCAAATATAACTTTTAAAGGAAGAACGGAATTAAAGAAAAAATAGGACCCTATTCCTGTAAAAAATGGCGACAAACCAAACATCATGATCACTCGAGAGCTCCCAAGAGATTTCATTCCTTCTAATAAAAATAAATCTCCAATGCAAAGACCAACAAAACCACTAACCAGTAGATAGGTCTTCTCAACTAAACTGGCTGTAAAAACATGTTGATTTAAAATTAACAACAAGGTGATGACTAAAAAAGAAACTGAAGCCTTAAATGCATTCATCCATAAGACACTTATTTTTTTTGAATAAATTGTAAAATAAAAACTCCCAAAGGAAAAAGTCAAATTTGCAAGCAAAGAATATGTTAAGACCTCGTACATTTATTCATACCTTAGAGCTTCAATGGGATGAAGCAAGGATGCTTTTCTAGCTGGATAAACTCCGAAAATAATACCAATCATGGCAGAAAAGAAAAATGATAGGAGAACTGACTGCCATGATACAAAAGTAGACCATCCTAGTAAACTCGAAAGTAAGGTCGTCAAACCCCAACCCAGTAAAATCCCAAGGAGACCACCAATAACGCTTACCACGATAGACTCTGATAAAAACTGAAGTAAAATATCGACCCTTTGAGCCCCAATGGCCTTTCGCAAGCCTATCTCACGGGTTCTTTCTGTCACCGATACCAACATGATATTCATGATTCCAATCCCCCCAACCAGCAAAGAAATGGTCGCGATGGCTGCCAAAAGCATCGACATGGTTTGACTACTTTGTTGCATGGCCTGCTGAATATCCGCCATATTACGTATTTGAAAGGCATCACTTTGTTGAGACAAAGGTATTTTATGTAAATCTGTCAATAACTGATTAATATGATCAATGGCACGCTCGATGTTTTCTTGATCGTTGATTTCCACTTCAATCATATCTAAATTTATTTTTCCAAATAATCTTTTCATTGCAGTTTGTAAGGGAATCATCACTACATCATCCTGATCTCTAAAGCTATTTCCACCTTTTTCGGGAAGAATACCAATAATTTGAAAATTAACTTTATTAATTTTAACCATTTCTCCAATGGGGTTTTGTTCTCCGAATAATTCTCTTTTGACCGTCTCACCGATCAAAGCCACCCTTGACCGTGCTGTATCTTCTTCTTCCGAATAAATTCGCCCCTGCCTAGGCTCAGAGTTATGAACATGGTACCAAGTTGCAGAAACCCCTTGAACCGTTGTGTTCCAATTTTTGGAAAAAGCCGTCAGTTGTCCTCGACCGCTCACTTGGCCGACAACACTTTTGATATTGTCAATTTTCGTCGCTATATGATTTAGATCTTCAATCATCAATCTATTAGCCGCTCCCGATTCTTGGGTAACACCACCAACACGAATATTTCCTGGACGGATCATAATAAGATTGGAACCTAACGACGATAGCTGCTCTTCAATGGCCTTTTGTGCCCCTTTACCTAGAGCCAGCATGGCCACCACAGCGCCCACACCAATTAGAATTCCCAACATGGACAAAAAAGTTCTGATTTTATTAGCCATCAGGGTTTTAAATCCCTGTTGAAAATAATTTAAAAAATCTTTCAGCCCATGAATAAAAATCCACTTTTCATCTTCATTTATATTTTCATTTATATTTATATTTTCATTGTCCTTTGTCTTTGCTTTTTCCTTCAAAAACTTAGTGCTTGTGCTGACCTCCTGTAAATTGACTTCACCAGCCCTGATCTCATCAGAATAAATGAGACCATCTTTAATTCGAATAATCCTTCTTGCTTCCTTTGCAATATCTTCCTCATGGGTCACAATCACAATGGTTATACCCTTTGAATTTAATTCTTTAAGGATTTTCAAAATTTCCTTTTGGCTAATAGAATCCAAATTTCCCGTAGGCTCGTCGGCAAGAATCATTCTGGGGTTATTAACAAGGGACCTCGAAATGGCCACCCTTTGTTGTTGCCCACCTGAAAGCTCATTTGGTTTATGCATCGTTCTTGTCGCGAGTCCTACTGAATCAAGAAGCTCTTTGGCTCTTTCTAAACCAATATATTTTTTAGAGTAATTTAACGGCAAGGCGACATTTTCAAGAGCGCTGATTCTTGGCAACAAATTAAATTGCTGAAAAATAAAACCAATTTCTTGTCTTCTTAAATAGGCCAACTCATCTTCCGACATCTTGGAAACTTCGACGCCATTTAAGTTGTAGGATCCCGAACTTGGGATATCCAGCAAACCCAATATATTCATAAGAGTTGATTTACCAGAACCTGAAGGTCCCATAATGGCAACAAATTCGCCATCATTGATTTTTAAATCCACACCTTTGAGAATTTCTAGAATTTGCTTTCCCATTTGATAGGATTTTTTGATATCTTTAATTTCAATCATAATTTAGAACCCGAATGAGCCAGGGGTTAGACCTATGGCTCAAATCAAGGCCGCAGGAGGGAGGCGACTGAGGCTTGGCAAATCCAAGTTGTAGGGAGTTCCGACCGACGAGAACGAAGAGTTGAGTCATAGGCGTACCCCCTGTGGATGAGCTGATTTGGACGGCGTTTTCTTGCTCCTGTTATTGAAAGGCATAAAAGGACTTGATTTTTTTTCTTCTTTAGAATCCATTTTGATAGCTACGACATCGCCCTCTTTCAACCCGTCTATGACTTCAGTCATTTTCCCTTCGGAAACGCCAAGGCTTATTTCTTTGGGTTGAAAATCATTGTTGCTAGTCTTCAATAATACATTTGGTTTTCCTTTTTCATAAATAATAAATTCTGCGGGAACAACAAGAATATTCTCTTTGCTTTTCACAAAAAAAGTAATATTTGCAGTCATCCCACTACGCATAAACTCAGGCGCCATTCGAGGTAAGACATCGATGATATATGTAGTGACATTGTTGACGGTTTTCGCCTCATAGGCAATCCGCTCTACTTTTGATTCCACCTTTTCATCAGGATAAGAGTCTAACCTGACTTCGCAATTTTGATTTATATGAATTTGTGCGAGATCCGTTTCGTCCACTTGAGCCTTAATAGTGAGTCTGTTAGACATCACAAGCACAGCATCATTTGTGGTAAACGTTTGACCTTCTTCAACATTTTTACGAATGATCATTCCCTCAAGAGGAGCAATGATCGGAGTTGGTTTATATATCTCTTCCCATTTTCTTAGCTCCTCCGCACCTTGAGACCGGGCTGAATCAATGAGTGCAGCTCGTTCTGTTGAACTCATCCATGCGAGAATCTGTCCTTTTTTTACTTTCACTCCTTCTTCAACTAAAACTCTTTCAATTCTTCCAGCAACGGGAGGCTTTATTTCCAAACGATTTTCTGGCTGTACCGTACCCGTCGCCAGAATAGTCACTTTGATATTTCCCTTAGTAATCACTTTTTCAAGCATGGAAACTTTATCTGAAGAACCCCAGATAAAATATTTTACTAACCCGAAAATAATGGATGAACTAAAAATCAAAAACAGAAAAATCTTTTTCACTCTAACACCCCAATACCCTTTGCTTTTTCCCAATTTAATTCATTGACGAGAATATCATTCTTACTGGACAAAGTGTTTTTTTCTCGAAGTATCAAATCATTTTCAATAGTATTCCAATCTTCAAATTTCATCAGACCATTATTGTACTTCTGTTTCCCTATTTCAGATCTCATTTTGTCTGCAAACTCAAATTTCTCATCAACTTTATATTTTTCAATAGATAACTCAAATTTAGAAAAAGTGGATTTTAACCTCGTTACTAATTCATTTTCTAAATTTCTAGTTCTTATTTGTTCTGACTTCCATTGTTCCAATGAAGAACGGTACTGAGCACTGTCTCTACCTCCAGAATAAAGAGGGATTGTTAAACTCAAACCAAAAAACCATTTGTTATAATTAATTGGGAAATTCTCATCATACTTACCTGTATTTCCAGACAAGACGAGACTTGGATAATGAGCACTTTTAGCTTTTTCAATGACGATCCTAGCCGCTTCTTCTTGTTGCTGCGACAGTTGATATTCTAAGGAGGCCTTAGCTAATTCTTTAAACTGAGGTTTTTCTAGTACCACATTTCTTAATTGCAAGGGGTCAGGAGGTAAATATTCCTCTGGTTCTTCAATTCCAATGACAGAATATAAACTGCTTTGGCTATTCTTTAACAATGCCTCTGTTTGTTTAAGTTCAAATTGTGCCTGTTGATAATAGGCCTCTGACACTAAATAAGATCCTTTATTTTCTCGCCCACTGGAAAACTTTAATTCAACATTTTTTAAGTTATCCTTCCGTCTTTCTAAAATTTTTTTTGATAACTTTGTCAATTCGAATGCATATTGATACTGATAATATGCTTGTTTTAAATCCAAACTTATTTTAATTTTAACTTGTTTTAGATTTATTTTTGCTATCAATGTTTTTACCTGGGCTTCCTTTATTTTGTTTTCATCCAAAAAACCCGAAAATAAATTTTGCGAAACGGATAAAACTCCAGAAATATTATTTTGGACCAAGGGTGATGACAACTCGCTGAAGCTCTTGGAGGCAGAGATGCCGGCACTAAGCTCAGGCAAATTACCTGAAGATGCCACACTCTCTAGCTCTTTAATGGACCTGTATTCAGCCTCAGCTGATTTAATACTTAAATTATTCTCCATTGTCATTTTGATACACTCATTCAATGACAAAGACGACTGCATCATCGATGTCGTTGTTGTCGCCATTGCAGTCAGCACATCAAACATACAAAGAAGAATCGTAAATAGAATTAGATCCCCGCTATGTTTCATACTTACTTTTACCGACTTTTTAAAAAACTGACAAACATTAATACAACATATTTCTTTATTTTGTTTTCAACGTAGACGATTTTCTCTGTTTGGTAATCTAAATAGAGTTTTCTTTAACTGTTTTTAATTTCGTCTTAAAATTTATCCAGACAGCAATGGCTACTTGTTTAAAGGAGTTAAGCAATATGAAAATTTTAATCTTTCTCGTCTCTTCATTTATTTTGGTTTCCTGCGATTTCATTAAAACAACAGGAGTGACAGAATCTACTGTGTCGAGCACGAGCGCACAAGATGGATCCAACCCAACTTCGACCCCAGACTTTACGATTTCTCAAGATCCTAATGTCCCCCCTCCACAGCAAGGTGATAACGGAACTCTGCCTGTTGTTCCACCTGGAACTCCACCAGAATTGAGTATTGATGAAGGTTTTTCTATTAACAATGATGAACCTGCCACTTCCTCGACTTTGGTTCAATTGCAATTAAGAACCCTAAGTCCTTATTCAGTAAAAATAGGAAACGCTGTTGATTGCTCAGATGGAATCTGGGAAACTTATGCTCCAGTAAAAAGTTTTCAATTGAGCTCTTTGGCTTCTTTAGCTACCGTAACGGTCAGATTTCAAGACTGGGAAGGCGGCCTTTCTCCTTGTTATCGAAAGTCTATACTATTTGATAATCAAGGCCCTGATATTTTGTTTCAAAAATACCCTCAAGCCTCTCTCGAAGAAGGAACCAAAGTAGATATTTCTGTAAATGTTACTGATAAAGTGTCCAAGGTCACCACTGTTAAATGCAAGCTAAATGAAATACAAAAAGACTGCTTTGAGGGACTTAATGGGATCTCGATTCCGTCCCTGCCCCAAGGCGATTACGTCTTCTCTGTTGAAGCCGAAGATGAACTTCATAATTTATCACGAGCTTCTGTTTCTTGGAAAGTGAACTCCTTCACACGTCGTCTCACTCAAGAAGTTGATGTCGATGATTATAAAAAAGTTGATATTCTATTTGTCATCGACAATTCAGGATCTATGCAATATGAACAACAAAACATGGCTCAGAGAACCTCACAATTTCTGTCTATCCTCACGGGGCTGAATTACCAATTAGCTATCACCACAACGGACCCTCGAGATATCAGCCTTGGAGATGGTCGATTGATACCTATAAAAAATGGAAATGGAAGGTATATTATTGATTCAAGTCAAGATGTGGCCACAGCACAATCGGAACTGAGCCAAACCTTGCAACGCCCTGAAACTGGATCTGGATCAGAACAAGGCATTAGGGCTGTTTATCGTGCTGTAGAGAGATATAACAACAACGAATCGACCCTGCGTTCCTTTATGCGTTCAGATGCTCAGCTGGCCGTAGTGTTAATTTCAGATGAAGATGAATCTGCCAATACCACTAAAAACGACCCTCAATCTTTGCTGAATTTAATCCACTCCTCATGGTCGGGCCAAAAAAGATTTAGTTTCCATTCAATTATCACTCGACCAGGTGATACCGCCTGCAGGTCTACCTATGGTGCTACTTATGGTGAAAGATACACTGTCATGTCAAATCTAACTGGAGGTATTATAGGAAATGTTTGCGAAATGGACTATGCAAGCCAAGTCAGAGGAGTTGCCGAGGGTATCCGCAATTTACTCAAAACATTAACTCTGCAATGTGCACCTCTTGAAGGCTACCCCATCACTATTTCAAAAAATGGAGTGGTAATCACGCCCGATTTTAAGGTGGAAGGTGTTAACTTGAAATTCAATGCTGAGTTAGAGCCAGGTAAATACAGTGTTCAATATTCTTGCTTAAAATAAGAGGTCTCCTCGGCCCCTTATTTTTCGTAAGAAAACAAATTCAGACAAGCTGAGTCAATATAGGTCCTAATTTATTCAGCATCATGATTACAATCATACTCAATCCCTATCATTTTACTAGAATCAATCTCGGTTCCTAATTAAATTAGGTTCAAATTTTAATCAGTCAAAAGCTGAATTGTTATGTTCATTTTAACCTTCAACAAAGGAGATCCCATGAAGTCCATCCCTACAATAGATAAATACATGACCAGTGCACCTACCACTATTGGCGCTGAGCAAAGCCTGGAAAAGGCTTCAAAATTGATGCACGAACACCGATTCAGACATCTTCCTGTTTTAAAAGGGGGACAACTGGTAGGAATTTTATCAGATCGTGACATTAAAATGGTTACCAGTCTTAAGGATGTTGATCCTGAAAAAGTAACTGTCGAAGAGGCTCTTTCTTCTGACCCATTTTCAGTTTCTCCTAAAGCTGCCCTAAATGAAGTTTGTTCTCAAATGGCAGAGCATAAATATGGATCTGTCTTAGTCATTGATAATCACAAACTGGTTGGAATTTTTACTTGGGTTGATGCCCTTTATGCGTTCCAAGAATTGCTGGATACCCGACTAAAAAAATAAATTTATTCTCAGTAACTTTTAATGTTATTGTCTGGAAATGATCGAACTTAAAAAGAATTTTTCTTTGACGTCTTTGAATACTTTTAAACTCACAAGTCATTGTGAGTTTTTTTTTGAGATTAACAACTTAGAGGATCTTCGTCAGTTTGTCTTATTATCTGAATTTAAACATCTAAAAAAGAGAATTCTTGGTGGTGGATCTAATGTCATTCTCTCTGAAAATATCAAAGGGATTGTCTTAAAAAATAATTTAAAAAAGTTATTTGTAGATTCTTTAAAGGAGACGAATGACGATTATTATTTAGATATTGGCAGTGGAGAAAATTGGAACGATTTTATTTCTTGGACCTTAAACAACAAAATCTATGGCCTTGAAAATTTATCATTGATCCCAGGAACCGTTGGAGCCGCTCCGATTCAAAATATCGGCGCTTACGGTTCCGAGGTCAAAAACTTTATTGCCCAAGTAAATGGGATTCACCTCAATTCTGGAATAGAAAAAACACTTAGCAATAATGAGTGTCAGTTTAGTTATCGCTATTCGATATTTAAAGATTCAAGTTATGAAGATTTTTTTATTACAGAGGTTATTTTTAAAATACCCAAAAAGAATCACCTTGAATTCTCTTATGGAGAGCTTAAAGACTCGTTTCAATCTGTGCCCCCAACACCCGAACTCATCTCTGAAAAGGTAAAAGAAATCAGAACTAAAAAACTTCCAAATCTTGAAAAACTCCCTAACGTTGGTAGCTTTTTTAAAAATCCTCTCATTAAAATATCTCATTGGAAAAAGTTAAAGTCCCTTTATCCTCAACTTGTTTCCTATCCTGCTGGGACTGAACAAGTAAAACTATCTGCTGGTCAACTTATTGAAATATGTGGTTTTAAAGGTTCAAGTCTTGGCACTGTATCTATTTATGAGAAGCAAGCTCTGATCATGGTTAATCTTGGACAAGCTCAAGTTAAAGACGTCCAAAACTTAGCTCAAAAAATGATTTCTGCCATTGAAATCAAATTTCAAGTAAGCTTAGAAGTTGAACCCGTTCTTTGGTAGTTAATTGCTTATTGCGTTTTTTTTAATCAAAAAGGATATTGTTTGGTTTAATTTCCACTTTTTTGTTGAAATCGTTCCAGTTAGTTTATATAACTCAATGAACTTTAAAAGGGGTGGTAGTTAAGTTGGTTATAACGTCCGCCTGTCACGCGGAAGGCCGCGGGTTCGAGTCCCGTCCGCCCCGCCATTTTTTACGCCGAGATTTCATTGAAGAAATCAAAAGGTTATACAAAAATGGGGTCTTAATGTGACAGATTTCGGTGTAGTGGGTGTCCTTCGTTCGTTCCCAAATCGGTGGATAAACCCCAAATCGGTGGATAAACCGAGTCAAACTTCGATTTTTTCTATTTTAGTTTTTTTAAAATTTATTCCCTGCCGTGACCCAGATCTGAATTCTGC
>WBZM01000112.1_pt1 | contig 133021 bp, 114 predicted proteins | sample 5204271 | NCBI WGS metagenome assembly WBZM01 (sample SAMN12344346, study PRJNA552823) | activated sludge metagenome | biome: Activated sludge suspended growth; feature: Nitrification reactor; material: Wastewater; isolation source: activated sludge from nitrification reactor of wastewater... | reverse complement strand
ACTGCGTAGCCCAGTAAACGAAGTCATGGCAATCGTGCCGTGGCGAAAATCAACAGCCTGTTAGGTTGGTCCCGACCTGCGCGACGCCGCCCCGCGGGTCCAGCGAGCCGTCCAACACGAACGAGATGCCGATCTGAGTCTGCGTGTTGGCGTTGGCCCCGGCAATGACGAAATTCAGCCGGTCGTCCAGGCGCGCGAAGGCTTGCGAGTTTAGCCCATTGCTGAGTGCCGAAGCGCCCAGCATGCCGGCGCCCAGACTGGCGCGGGCGGCGGCGTCGGCGGTCGACGGGGGATTGCCGATGGGGCCCGCGGCAAAGCTGGAGGTGCTGAACGCGGTAGTGAGGTTGTTCGGCGAGCCCGGGATCGTGCCGCCATTGCTCCCGGAGCAGGCATAGTTGGGATCCTGCGGGCAACTGAGGCCGTTGCTGGTGGAGTGATTGTTGGCGTCGTCGTCGATGGCGAGCGTGAAGCGACCCGCCGCGTCCTGCAGCGTTCGATAGGTGGAGAAGGTGAAGAACGGATCACCGCTGGGCACCCGGTTGTAGGCGGCGGTGGCCACACCGGCCTGGGCGGATGTCGCCAGTCCGGCGGACAGGGCCAGCCAGGTCGCGGCCGTGAGCAGCGTGCGATGAACGGCACGGCGGTCTACGGCCCGTGCCGTCGCGGGCGAGGGGGAAGTCGGGCAGAAACTCATGGCGTCTCCTTGGGTTGTTTCCAAGGCGATTGCCTGCATGAATCGTGCCACTGGGGTGGAATCTTCCAGTGATTCAACGGCTTGCGGCGACTGAATGGGGATCGGCAACGGGGGGCTGTCAGTCGCCCGGATAGTGCATCTGCCTAGACGTCGAGTGGGTGAGCAACGCGCCGGCGAATTTTCCGTTAGCCACCGGGATAGTGCATTTGCCTAGGTGGGCGACCCGTGCCACCCGGATCCGTCGACCAGGCCGATGCCGCGCCGCGAGGAGCCACCGTCGGCGTCAGTACGACGGCGGCGTGATCACCCACAGCACCACCGCCGGGACTTTGCCCGGATTGCGGCAGCGGTGCGGGCCGCTGCGGGTGAAGGCGAAGCTGTCGCCGGCGCTCAGTCGCAGTCGCCGACCGTCCACGGTCAGTTCGAGGGTGCCCCGAATCACCACCCCGGCCTCTTCGCCGCGACGTTCCCGGTCCCGATCACCGGTGCTGGCGCCCGGCGCGAAGACCGACTCGACCAGAAGCAATCGGCCGCTGAGCGACGGCGAGAGGATCTCCTCGCGAACGCCCGAGCCGTGGAAGTCGAGGGTCCGCCGGTGACCCCTGCGCACCACGAGACCGACCTCGTCGGCGGGCGGCGTCGCGCCCTTGTCGAAGAACCAGGACATCGGCACGCCGAGCACCTCGGCGATCTGGTGCAGGCCGGCGATCGTCACCTGAGACAGACCGCGCTCGATCTGACTGACCCAGCCGACCGACCGATCGATGCAGGTCGCGAGTTCGGGAATGGTGATGCCTTTGGCGCGGCGCAGGTCGCGAATCTGTCGACCGAGCCGCGAGGCCCTCGCGGTGTCCTCACGCGCAGACGCGTGAACGCGCTTCTCGGGTGGGTTCGCGCCAGGGCCGCTGCCAGCCGGGCGCGCCCGCGGGCGGGTCGTCATGCCTTGATCCGTTCGCCGCGCGGGTCGTACCAGGGGCCGAGCTGCGCGCTCGCGGCCAGTCGCCGGTCGCCGACGCCGATCTCGAACCGGGTCGCCGCGATCCAGTCCGCCGTGATCGGGTGGGGGCGATGCACGTAGCCCATCGCCAGTGAGGCGCCCACGCGGTGGCCGAACATGCCCGAGGTGACCACGCCCACCGGTTCACCATCGGCGAACAGCGGCTCCTCGTGGTGGACGAGCACCTGATCGTCGTGCAGCCGGAATTGCAGCAGGCGCTTGCGCGGCACGCCGCGCTCGCGCTCGGCCAGCAGGGCCTCGCGGCCGACGAATCCCCCGGGCTTGTCCCAGGCGCAGGTGAACCCCAGCCCCGCCTGCAGCGGCGAATCCTCGATGCCGATGTCGTGGCCCCAGTGGCGATAGCCCTTTTCGGTGCGACAGGCGTTCATCGCGTGCAGGCCGGCCAGCGCCAGCCCGTGCGCCGCGCCGGCCTCGACGAGGCGATCGAACACGTGCACCGCGAACTCGGTCGGGATGTAGAGCTCCCAGCCGAGTTCGCCCACGTAGGTGATCCGGTGCGCGCGCACGATCGCGTAGCCGATCTCGATCTCCTGGCCGGTTCCGAAGGGGAAAGCCTCGTTCGAGAGATCGGCCCCGCTCACCCGCGTCAGCAGTGCGCGCGAGGCCGGTCCCATCAGGCCGAGCATCGCCAGCCCCGAGGTGAGGTCGGTGACGGTGCATCGATCCGTCGGCGCGATGTGCTCTCGCAGCCAGGCCAGGTCGCGCACATGCGAGGCCACCGAGGTCACCACCAGGAACTGGTCCGCTGCCAGCCGGGCGACGGTGAGGTCGGCCTCGATCCCGCCACGCGGATTGAGCCACTGCGTGTAGACCAGCCGACCGGGCGCCACGTCGACCTCGGCGGTGCCGAGCCGGTTGAGCACGGCGCACGCGTCGGCACCCTGCACCAGGAACTTCGCCATCGACGACTGGTCGAACAGCGCGACGCGGTCGCGAACGGCGTCGCACTCGGCCGCGGCGTGCGGGAACCAGTTCTGCCGTGCGTAGCTGTACTCGTATCGCGGCGAGCTGCCCGGTGCGGCGAACCAGTTCGCCCGCTCCCAGCCGCAGAGGTCCCCCATGCACGCGCCGGCCGCCAGCAGCCGGTCGTGGAACGGGGTGCGACGCCCACCGCGCGCGGTGACCGGCTGCCGAAACGGCCAGTGCATCTGGTAGAGCAGGCCCAGCGACTCGGTGGTGCGATCGGCCAGGTAGGCCTTCGTGCCCTGGGTGGGGTGCATCCGGCGCACGTCCATGCCCGGCAGGTCGATCGGCGCCTGTCGGTCACGGATCCATTCGGCCAGCACCTTGCCGGCGCCCCCGGAGCTCTGGATGCCGATCGAATTGAACCCGCAGGCCACGAACAGGTCGCGCACCTCCGCGGTCTCGCCCAGCAGGTAACGGTCGTCGGGCGTGAAGCTCTCGGGCCCATTGAACCAGGTCGCGATGCCGGTGGTCTGCAGCCGCGGCACGCGGTGCATCGCGGCCTCCAGCACCGGCGTGAAATGGTCGATGTCGTCGGGCAGGGCATCGAAGCAGAAATCGGCGGGAATGCCCTCCAGCGCCCAGGGCTTGGCCACCGGTTCGAAGGCGCCGATCAGCAGCTTGCCGGCATCCTCCTTGTAGTAGGCCCACTCGTCGGGCACGCGCAGCACCGGCAGGTCTCGTGGCAGGCCCGGCACGGGCTCGGTGACGACGTAGAAGTGCTCGGCGGCCTGCAACGCCAGGCGCAGGCCCAGCCGACGGCCGAACTCGGCGCTCCACAGGCCCGTGGCCAGCACCACGGTGTCGGCGCGCACCTCGCCCTCGGCCCCGTCGTGCCGCACCCGCACTCCCCGGGCGCGTCCCTGCTCGATCCGCACGTCGAGCACCTCGGCCTGCTCGATGATCCGGGCGCCACCCATCCGTGCGCCCTTCGCGTACGCCAGCGTGGTGTCGACCGGATTGGTCTGGCCGTCGTTCGGCGTCCACAGGCCGCCGACGATGCCCTTGCCCTCGAGCAGCGGGTAGCGTTCGAGCACCTCGCGCGGCGACAGGAACTCCGCGGCGACGCCGAAGGCGCGCCCCATCGCGCCGGTGCGCTTGAACTCCTCGAAGCGCGCCTCGGTCAGCGCCACGGCCACCGAGCCGTTCTGCTTGTAGCCGGTGGCCTGGCCCGTCTCCTGCTCCAGTGTTCGCAGCAGCTCCGAGGTGTACTTCGCCAACTCGGTCAGTGTCCGGGTGGCCCGCAACTGCGGCACCAGGCCCGCGGCGTGCCAGGTGGTGCCGCAGGTGAGCTGGCGGCGCTCCAGCAGCAGCACGTCGCGGATTCCCACCCGGGTGAGGTGGTAGGCGATCGAGCAGCCGATGATGCCGCCACCGATGATCACCACCTCGGCGCGCGACGGGATCATCCCGGGGCTCCGGTGCGTGTCCGTCGCCGGGTCGTGCTCGTCATCGCGCGATCACTTGCGCCGGGACACGGTGTCGAAAGGCACCAGCGGCGCCCAGATCGACTCGGGCACGCCGACGAGGTCCTTGCGAGCCGCGTATCCCTGCGCCCAGACGTGCGTGTAAGTGACCGGCGCGTCGGCGACCACCAGCCGCTGGAATTCGGCGTAGAGGCGCTTGCGCTTCTCGACGTCCTTCTCCACCGTCGCCTGGGCCAGCAGCTCGTCGACCTTCGGGTTGTGGTAGCTCTGCGTGTTCGACCAGATCACGCCGGGCTTGATGTTCGAGCTCAGGTAGGTGCGGTGCACGCCGATCACCGGGTCGCCGTAGTTGAACGCGCCGTCCACCGTGGCGTCGAAGTCGTGGGTGGAGACGCGACGCGCCCAGGTCGGGAAGTCGGGCGAGGTGCGCACCGTCACCTCGATGCCCACCTTCTTCAACTGGGCGCGAAGGTACTCGGCAATCGTCTGCGAGTTGTCCGGCGTGTTCGGCAGGAAGTCCAGCGTCATCGCCATCCGCCTGCCCGAGGCGTCGGGCTTCAGACCCGCCGCGTCGAGCAGGCTCGCGGACTTCTTCAGGTCCAGCCGATAGGCATCGACCTTGTCGGTGTAGAACGGCGAGCCCGGTGCGATCGGGCCGGTGGCGACCTTCGTGTGGCCCTGGTGCAGCGCCTTCACGATGAATTCCCGGTCGATCGCGTACGCGATCGCCTGGCGCACGCGCACGTCGTCGAAGGGCTTGCGCTTCAGGTTGAACGCCAGCCAGCCCAGCGGGCCGATCGCCTCGCCGCCCTTGCGCGAGAGCACCACGTCCTTCGCCTTGGCGAGTTGCGAGAACTGCGACAACGTGACCGACCCGGGGAGCAGGTCGATCTCGCCCTTCTCGAGCGCGAGCGCCTGGGCGGCCGGGTCGGCCATGATCCGCAGGATCACCTTGTCCAGCTTCGGGCGGTCCTTGAAGAAGTAGCCGGCGTGCCGCTCGAGCACGATCGCCTCGCGCGGATTGAACGACACCACCTTGAACGGGCCCGAGCCCACCGGCAGGCTGTTCTTCGGATGGCTCTTGATGTCCTGGCCGTCGCCGAACACGTGCTTGGGCAGGATCGGACAGAACGGCGGCGCCAGTGCGAGCAGGATGGCCGGATGCGGCTGCTTCAGGCGGATGATCGCGAGCTGCGGGGTGGGCGTGTCCACGCGCTCCACCGGCTCGAACATCGCCTGGAACGGATGGTTCGCCTTGATCGTCATGATCGAGAACGCGACGTCCTCGCTGGTGATCGGCTTGCCGTCGTGGAACGTGGCGCCCGCGCGCAGCTTCAACAGCACCGAGCGGCCGTCGTCCTGGAAACTCCAGGTCTCGGCGAGGTAGGGCTCGGGGTTCCAGTCCTTGTCGAAGCGCAGGGGGCTGGCGAAGATCTGGGCGGCCGGGATGCCGGTGGCCACGCCGGACTGGACGGCGGAGTTCAGGTGCCGGGGCACGGCGCCATAGCCGATCACCAGGGTTCCCGCGCCGCCGGCCTGTGCATGCAACAAACCGGTGGCGCTGGCGAGCAGCGCGGCGAATAGCGTGGTGGCGAATGTCTTCTTCATGATAGGGCTTCCTCAGAGGGCCGGCTCAGCGGCCCGGGGCGTGATCACCGAAGGCCTCGGCGGCCCATGCCGCCCACTGGCGTCCGAGATCGCAGACATCGCCGTTCGCGCCGCAGCAGCGCGCGCTCACGGGCCGATAACGATGGGCGGGGCGGCCGCGCCGAGCCGTCCGCGCGGCGGGTGCTGGCGTGGGGCCCGTTCCGAGATCGATCGGCGACGCGTGCACGCTGGCCAGGGGTTGCGCCAGCAGGTGCGGCGTCCCCTCGAAGACGGTGCCCGCGATCCGCACATCCTTCAGGCGGTCCACGCCGAGCTCGAACGGGTCGTCGAGCAGCACGCAGAAATCGGCGCGCTTGCCCGCGGCGATCGAGCCGATCTCGTGCTCGAGCTGCAGGGCCCAGGCGGCGTCGATCGTGATGCCGCGCAGCGCCTGCATCAGCGTCAGTCGTTCGTCGGGTGAGACGACGCGCCCGCTGGCGGTGGTGCGGGTGGCCGCGCACCAGGCCAGCAGCAGCGGCTCGGTGGGCGCCATCATGAAATCGCTGTGGAACGAGACCTTCAGGCCGGCGCGCACCAGCGAGCCACAGCGCGCGATCTGCGAGGCCCGTTCGGGCCCCAGGCCGAAGCGGGCGTAGTCGTCGGCCAGCGCGTGGATGTAGTACGGGTTCACGCTGGCGTGGGCGCCCAGCGCGGCGATGCGCGCGGTCTGCGCGGCCGAATGGAAGCCGACGTGGTGCAGGAAGAAGCGGTGGTCGAAACGCGGCTTGCGCGCCTGGGCGGCCTGCAGGGCGGCCAGCACCGCGTCCATTCCCGCGTCGCCGTTGACGTGCACGTGCATCTGCCAGCCCGCGTCCCAGAACGTGCGCACCCCCTCGGCGAGCACCGGCGGCGCCATCAGCCACTCGCCGTGGTGGCCGTCGATGTAGCCGGGCGGGTTCATCTGCATCAGCTGCGAGAACATCGCGCCGTCGGCGAAGAGCTTGGCCGCCTGTGTGAACCAGACCTTCGGGCCGGCACGGGCGGCCATCTCGCGCATCGCCGCCAGGCCCTGCTCGAAGGCGATCGGCTTGTCGGGCGGGCCGAGGGTGTCGCCGCTGGCGCGGTTCGAGAATCCGCGCGCGTCGAACACGTTGACGACACGCACCGGCGCCCCGTCGGCGTGCAGGGCCTTGTCGAGCGCCTTCAGTTCGTAGTCGGGCGAGATCGCGCCGAACAGCATGTCGCCGGCGGTGGTGATGCCGCCCTGGTGCATCAGCTTCGCGGTCATCGCCAGGCCGCGGTCGTACCACTGCGGACGCAGGAAGTAGGGCATCAGCCGTCCGACGACGTACTTGTTGCCGGTCTCGAAGAAGTGGCCGTTCGCCCAGTCGATCTGCGGGTGGCCCGCGACATCGGACTCACGCAGACCAAGCTTCTCGATCGCCCGGCTGTTCATGTAGGTCTCGTGGTACGAGCGCTGCCACAGGATCACCGGGCGATCGGGGTAGAGCGTGTCCAACTCGGGCCTGCCGAGCCGGCCGTGCAGGTTCGGCTGATACCCGAAGGTGATGAACCAGTCGTCGGTGTCCGGTCGCGCATCGGTGCACGCCTTCAGACGCGCGCGATAGGCCTCGGGCGTGCGGGCCGCGGGCGACACGCTGCCGTCGGGCCGGCGCCAGGGTTCCGGCGCGATCAGCTCCATCGGCGTGAGCACCGCGCCCAGGAAGGGGTGGATGTGATTGTCGATGAGCCCCGGCATCAGGACCTGGTCGGCGAAGCGGTCGTCGATGGTGACCTCGCGTCCTTCGCGCCAGGGCGCCATCGCGTCGAGATCACCGACCGCGACGATGCGGCCCTCGCTGACCGCGACCGCGGTGGCTTCGGGCAGCGACTCGTCCATCGTGTGGATGCGTCGCGCGGTGAAGATCGTCAGCGGCGCGCGCGGCGCGGTGGCGGGTCGGGTCATGGGGGCTCCGCGGTCGGGAACGGGCCGCGACCGTTGTCGGGCGGCGTGAAAATCATCGAGTTTTTTTCATTTCGAGTCAACGCCTGTCCCGCCGATGGGCGAACGCGGCGGTCTTGGTCCGCGCGTGCGGTCAGCGACGGCTGAGCTGCGCCAGCAGGGAGACGATCGACCCGATCGCCGGGCGCCGGGCCCCGCCGTCGAGGTCGACGTCGATCCGATCGCGGTAGAGCTCGCCGAGCGCGAGACCCACCCCCACGCCGCCGACCGCCACCGCGCCGGCATCGGCGAGGTCGTCGATCACCTCGATCAGGTGGTTCTCGAGGTAGTCGGGCGGATTCGCCTGGCGCGTGGCGGCATCCATCGGGCAACCGTCGGAGAACACCAGCAGCAGGCGTCGGGCCTCACGGTGGCGAGCCAGCCGGGCGGCCGCCCACGCCACCGCTTCGCCATCGACTCCCTCGCGGTACGACGCCTCGTGCAGCAGGCTCGCGATCGCCAGCCGGGCACGGCGCCAGGGGGTGTCGGCGTCCTTGAAGACGAGATGAGCGATCTCGTTCAGTCGCCCGGGCTGGGCGGGTCGGCCCGCGCGTCGCCAGTCGGCGAGTGCGCGTCCACCGTTCCAGGCGGCCGTGCTAAAGCCGAGCACCTCGTGGGGCACTTCGGCGAGATCCAGGGCGCGCGAGAACAGGTCGGCGATCGACGCCAGCGCGGCGGCGTGACGCCGCATCGAGCCCGAACAATCGAAGAGCAGGCCCACCACCACCTCGGGCCGCGCCGTCGCCTGTTCGCGCTGGAACAGGCGGCGCTCGCCGGGCGAGGTGATCAGGCGGGCCAGCCGTCGGCCGTCGACACGGCCGTCCTCCTGATCCCAGGCCCGATCGTCGTCGCGGGCCACCGCGAGGGCCGCGATCAGCTCCCGCGCCAGGCGCGCCGGTTCCACGCCGATCGCCCGGACGGTCGGATCCAATCGTTCACGGAATTCGCGCAGCAGTTCGCCGCGCAGGCGATCGGCGGGATGGCGCACCTGGTCGTGGGCGGTGGTGAAGATCCGGTAAGGGGCGGCCGGCGCGAGTGCCGTCGGTCGGCCGTCGGTGGGGGCGTCGCCCGTTGCCGCGTCGCCGGCCTCGCCGATCACCGTGAACCCCACCGCGCGTCGCGCCTCGTCGAATCGTGTCGCGCGGGCGCTGGCCGACGCATCGTCGGCACGCCCGTCGTGCAGCGCGGCCAGCAGCGCCTCGACGCCGGCGATCACGGCCAGGGCATGGCCCGCGTACCTCGTCTGATCGTGGCGCGCGCGGCGCAGCGCGGCGAGATCCGGCCCCACCCGCGCCGACAGCCGGGCCCGCATCGATTCCATCAGGTCCTCGAAGGCCTCGTCGACCGGCTCGCCGAGCACCCGCGCACGGCACGACTGCGCGACGGTGAACAGCAGCAGCCCCCGCAGCGTTTCGTTCAATCCCGTGCGGTGGTAGTCCTGCGACCAGTCGTGAAAGCGCTGCGCGAGATTGCGCCGCACGCCGGGCAGCGCGTCATCGACCAGCGACTCGACCCGGAATTGCTCGAGGAGATCGAACAGCGTCAGCGCGATGCCCGCCGACGGTGCGAGCCGTCGGTGAAGATCCGCGTCGGAACCACGCAGTCGCACCGCCATGCCGTCGGCGGCACCGCGCAGGCCGGGTCGGTCCCCTTGTTCGAGACCGGTCTGCACGTGAACCGGGAACGCCGGCAGACGTTGGCGTCCCTGGTGCAGGGTGGTCCCTCGCCAGCGAAGGTCGGCGCGCCGAGCCAGCGCACGCATCGCCGCCTCGCAGACCTGTTCGATCTGCGCGCGCTCGATCGCCCGCTGGCGGTCCGGATCCATCTCAGGCGCGCGGTTCGCCCAGCTCGGTGTCGAAGCAGCGCTGGTAGTACTCCGCGATCACCCGACGCTCGGCCGCGTCGCACTTGTTGGCGAACGACCAACGGAAGGCGAGTGCGGTGTCACCGAGCAGCTCCTGGTTCTCGGCCCAGGTGATCACGGTGCGCGGCGACATCAGCGTGGAGACGTCGCCGGCGGCGAAGCCCTGTCGGGTGAGGTCGGCCAGCGCGACCATCCGTCGCACCAGCGCGCGCCCCGCGTCGTTGGCCAGCGTGGGCACGCGGGCGAGCACGATCGCGACCTCCTCGTCGGCGGGCAGGTAGTCCAGCGCGGCGACGATGTTCCAGCGATCGATCTGGGCGTGGTTCAGCCGTTGCGCGCCGTGGTACAGGCCGTTCAGATTGCCCAGGCCGACGGTGTTCGCGGTGGCGAACAGGCGAAAGGCCGGGTGTGCGGTGATCACCCGGTTCTGGTCCATCAACGTGAAACGACCCTCGCGCTCCAGCAGGCGTTGGATCACGAACATCACGTCGGGGCGCCCGGCGTCGTACTCGTCGAAGATCAGCGCCATCGGACGCTGCATCGCCCATGGCACGATGCCGGGCTGGAATTCGGTGACCTGCTGGCCGTCGCGCAGCACCACCGCGTCGCGTCCGACCAGGTCCAGTCGGCTGACGTGGCCGTCCAGGTTCACGCGCACGCAGGGCCAGTTCAGCCGCGCGGCCACCTGCTCGATGTGCGTGGACTTGCCGGTGCCGTGCAGACCCTGCAGCAACACACGCCGGTTGTGCCGGAAGCCGGCGAGGATCGCCAGTGTGGTGTCGCGCTGGAACCGGTAGACCGGGTCGATCGCCGGCACGTGTTCATCGGGCTCGCGGAACGCGGGCACCTGCAGGTCGGTGTCCAGGCCGAACAACTCGCGCGCGCTGCGCATCTGGTCGGGCTGGCCAGGGCCGGAGTCGGTCAACGGCGTCTCCTGGGGGTGGGGGGGCGATCGTCGGCGTGTTCGGGGGTCAGCGCGTCGGCCTCGAGGTCGCCGAGCGCACGGGCCGCGCGTTGCAGCGCCGGCAGCCACTGCAGCGCCCGATCGATCGGCAAACGCACGGCGGGCGCTTGCAGCGCGACACACAGGCTGGCCCGGGCGCGCGGTGACGGGGTGGGCACCGGCACCGCCACGCAGACCAGCCCGGGCAGGAACTCCTCGCGATCGAGTGCGTGCCCGGTGCGACGCACCGTCGCGAGCTCGCGTTCGAGCGCGCTCGGGTCGGTCTGAGTCTGCGCGGTGTAGCGCTCCAGCGGCGTGGCGGTGAGCAGTCGGCGACGCTGGGGCGCGCTCATCTGCGACAGGAACACCTTGCCGCTGGCCGAGCAGTGGACCGGCACCCGCGAACCCGCCTGGAGATAGAAGCGCAGCGGCGCGGCGGTCTCGACCCGGTCGAGGTAGACCACCTCCCCGCCGCTGAACCCGGTGATGTTGCAGCTCTCCCCGACCTCGTCGACCAGCGCACGCAGCACGCGGTGCCGCGCGCCGTGAAAGGTGCTGTTGGCCAGCAAGGCCTCGGCGAATCGGCGAAGGCGCACGCCGGTGGTGTAGTGACGCGCGTCGGCCTCGCGGTGGATCAGGCCGCCGCCTTCGAGCTGCTGCAGCATCCGGTGCACGGTGGGCTTGGGCCAACCGGTGTCCTCCACCAGGCTCTGCAGCGAGAAGAGGCGGTCCTGCGCCGCGATGCGCTCGAGCAGCGCGAACAGACGCAGCGTGGGCGAGTCGGCGGGCGATGCCGGGGCGGTCGGTGCGGCGATCGGAATCGGCGCCCGGCCGGCGTTGCGTTTCATGCGCGAAAGATTCTGAGGGCTTGGCACCTTGTGATACTAATCCGATACGTTTCGTCCCGAAATCCGGAATCCAGGAGATCCCCGATGAGTTCCTCCCCCGCCGCCCGCACCGTGGTCCAGGGCATGACCCGGATGACCCCTTCGGAAGCCTTCGTCGAGACCCTCGTCGCGCAGGGTGTCGACACGATGTTCGGCATCATGGGCTCGGCCTTCATGGACGCGATGGACATCTTCGCGCCGGCCGGCATCCGCCTGATTCCGGTCGTGCACGAGCAGGGTGCCGGGCACATGGCCGATGGGTACGCGCGGGCCAGCGGCCGACATGGCGTGATCATCGGCCAGAACGGCCCGGGCATCAGCAACGCGGTCACCTCGATCGCCGCGGCCTACTGGGCGCACTCGCCGGTGGTGATCATCACCCCGGAGACCGGCACGATGACGCTGGGCCTGGGCGGCTTCCAGGAGGCCAACCAGCTGCCGATGTTCCAGGAGTTCACGAAGTACCAGGCGCACGTGAACAACAACAAGCGGATGGCCGAGCTCACCGCCCGCGCGTTCGACCGGGCGCTGCTCGAGATGGGGCCCACCCAGCTGAACATCCCGCGCGATCTCTTCTACGGCGAGATCCAGTGCGAGATCCCGCGCCCGATCCGCATCGAGCGCGGCGCGGGCGGGCCGCAGGCGCTGCAGGCGGCGGCCGACCTGATCGCCACCGCGCGCAACCCGGTGATGATCTCGGGCGGCGGCGTGATCATGGGCGGCGCCTTCGCCGAGGCGATCGCGCTGGCCGAGCGCATCGGCTGCCCGGTCGTCAACAGCTACCAGCACAACGACAGCTTTCCGGCGAGCCACCCGCAGTGGTGCGGGCCGCTCGGCTACCAGGGCAGCAAGGCCGGGATGCGCCTGATCAGCGAGGCCGACGTGGTGATCGCGCTGGGGACCCGGCTCGGCCCCTTCGGCACCCTGCCCCAGCACGGCATGGACTACTGGCCCAAGGACGCCAAGCTGATCCAGATCGACGCCGATCCGAAGATGCTGGGCCTGGTCAAGCGCGTCGACATCGGCATTTGCGGTGATGCCGGGGCGGCGGCGAAAGCCTTGCTCGGCCTGATCGCCAACCGCACGCTCGCCTGCGACGCGACGCGCGCGCCACGCGCCGCGCGCATCGCGCAGGAGAAGGCCGCCTGGGAGAAGGAGCTCTCCGAGTGGACCCACGAGCGCGATCCGTACAGCCTGGACATGATCGAGGAGGCCAGCCACGAGAAGACGTTCACCGGCGGGCAGTGGCTGCACCCGCGCCAGGTGTTGCGCGAACTCGAGAAGGCGATGCCGGCGCACGTGATGGTGTCCACCGACATCGGCAACATCAATTCGATCGCGCACAGCTACCTGCGTTTCGAGGAGCCGCGCAGCTTCTTCGCGCCGATGAGCTTCGGCAACTGCGGCTACGCTTTGCCCACGATCATTGGCGCGAAGGTGGCCGCGCCGCACCGGCCCGCGATCAGCTACGCGGGTGACGGCGCCTGGGGCATGAGCATGGGCGAGATCATGACCTGTGTGCGCCACGACATCCCGGTCACCGCGGTGGTGTTCCACAACCGGCAGTGGGGCGCGGAGAAGAAGAACCAGGTCGACTTCTACAACCGGCGCTTCGTCGCCGGCGAACTGGACAACCAGAGTTTCGCCGGCATCGGCAAGGCGATGGGCGCCGAGGGCATCGTCGTCGACCGGCTCGAGGACGTCGGCCCGGCCCTGAAGCGCGCGGTCGACTGGCAGATGAACGCGGGCAAGACCACCGTGGTCGAGATCCTGTGCACCCGCGAACTCGGCGACCCGTTCCGTCGCGATGCGCTGAACAAGCCGGTTCGGCTGCTGGACAAGTACAAGGACTACGTCTGAGCGATGAGCGATCGCATGAGCGCCGCCCCGTTGAAGGATCCGACGGCCGAGCCCCTGCCGGGCTCGCGCACCGAGATCAAGACCACCACCTGCTACATGTGCGCGTGCCGCTGTGGCATTCGCGTCCACCTGCGTGACGGGGAGGTCCGGTACATCGACGGCAATCCCGAGCATCCGCTGAACCAGGGCGTGATCTGCGCCAAGGGCTCGGCCGGCATCATGAAGCAGTACTCGCCGGCGCGGCTGACGCAGCCGCTGCGACGCAAGGCGGGCGCCGAGCGCGGCAGCGGCGAGTTCGAGGCGATCACCTGGGACGAGGCCCTGTCGACGCTCGAGACGCGGCTGCGAGGGCTGCGCGGCAGCGATCCGAAGCGCTTCGCGATGTTCACGGGACGCGACCAGATGCAGGCGCTCACCGGCCTGTTCGCGCGACAGTTCGGCACCCCGAACTACGCGGCGCACGGCGGCTTTTGCTCGGTGAACATGGCCGCGGGCATGATCTACACGATCGGCGGCTCGTTCTGGGAGTTCGGCGGCCCCGATCTGGCCCGCGCGAAGCTGTTCGTGATGATCGGCACCGCCGAGGATCACCACAGCAACCCGTTGAAGTCGGCGATCTCCCGCTACAAGCGCGAGGGCGGACGCTTCATCGCGATCAACCCGGTGCGCACCGGCTACGCCGCGATCGCCGACGAATGGATTCCGATCCGACCGGGCACCGACGGCGCCTTGTTCCTCGCGCTGATCCGCGAGCTGATCGCGCGCGACCTGATCGATCGCGACTTCGTCGCGCGCTACACGAACGCGGCGCAGCTGGTGAACCAGGACGAGGCCGCCGACGAATTCGGTCTGATGATGCGCAATCCCGACGGCGACATCATCAATCCGCTTCGCCACCACAACTTCTATTGGTGGGACACCGTCAGCGGCCGCGCGGTCGCCGATCACACCGCGGGCGCGGTGCCGGCCTTGCGCGGCGAATTCCGGATGCCCGACGGCACGCCGGTCAAGCCCGCGTTCGAACTCCTCTGCGAGCGGGTCGCCGATTGCACCCCCCAATGGGCCGAATCGATCACCGGCATACCGGCCGCGCGCATCGAGCGACTCGCCCGCGAGATCGGCGAGATCGCGCGCGACGGCGCGTTCGAGCTGCCGATCCCCTGGACCGACTGGTGGGGCCAGGAGCACGCGTCGGTCACCGGCCGCCCGGTGGCCTTTCACGCGATGCGCGGGCTGGCGGCGCACAGCAACGGCTTTCAGACGGTGCGCTCGCTGGCGATCCTGATGTCGTTGATCGGCACGATCGACCGGCCCGGCGGTTTCCGGCACAAGGCCCCGTATCCGAAGGCGGTGCCCCCCAATGTCCGGCCTCCCAAGGGGCCCGGCGCGATCAAGCCCGACACGCCATTGGACGGCGCCCCGCTCGGCTGGATCGAGTCGCCGGCCGACCTGTGCGTGGACGAGGCGGGCGAGCCGGTGCGGCTGGACAAGGGCTTCTCGTGGGAACACCCGTTCTCCGCGCACGGCCTGATGCACAACGTGATCACCAACGCGTGGCGGGGTGATCCCTATCCGATCGACACGCTGCTGCTGTTCATGGCCAACATGGCCTGGAACTCCAGCATGAACACCAGCGAGGCGCGACGGATGCTGGTGGACAAGGGGCCGGACGGGCAGTACAAGATCCCCTTCATCGTGGTCGCCGACGCGTTCCAGTCGGAGACCGTCGCGTTCGCCGACCTGGTCCTTCCGGACACCACCTACCTCGAGCGGCACGACGCGATGTCACTGCTCGATCGTCCGATCAGCGAGTTCGACGGGCCTTGCGACTCGGTGCGCGTTCCGGTGCTGCCCCCGACGGGCGAATGCCGGCCGTTCCAAGAGGTGCTGATCGAGCTGGCTTCTCGGCTGAAGCTGCCGGCGTTCACCACGCCGGAAGGCGGGCGCAAGTACCGCGACTACCCGGACTTCATCGTGCGCTACGAGACCGCGCCCGGTTCGGGTGTCGGCTTCCTGTCGGGCTGGCGCGGCGAGGATGGCAGCCAGTCGCTCAAGGGCGCGGCCAACCCGGACCAGTGGGCGCGCTACGCCGAGAACAACTGCGTGCATCACCATCGGATGCCACCCGAGCACCAGTACATGCGCAACTGGAACCGCGGCTACCTGAAGTGGGCGCAGCAGTTCGGGCTGCGTCGAGATTTCGACCCGATCACGATCCACCTGTACTCGGAGTTCATGCAGCGCTTTCGGCTGGCCGCCCAGGGACGCGGCGAGGGTCGGCAGCCACCGCAACGGCTGCGCGAGCGGGTCGCCCGCCACTTCGATCCGCTGCCGTTCTGGAGCGTGCCCCTGGAGTCGCAGGGCGAGGATGCCCAGGCCTATCCCTTGTCCGCGATCACGCAGCGGCCGATGGCGATGTACCACTCCTGGGACTCGCAGAACGCCTGGTTGCGCCAGCTGCACACGCACAACCCGCTGTTCGTGAACCCGGCCACCGCGCGGGCGCAGGGCATCGAGGATGGCGACTGGATCTGGGTCGAGTCACGCTGGGGCAAGGTGCGTTGCCAGTGCCAGTACTCCGAGGCGGTGGAACCGGGCACCGTGTGGACCTGGAACGCGATCGGCAAGTCGCGCGGCGCCTGGGCCTTGAGCGATGACGCGGACGAGTCGCGCCTGGGATTCCTGCTGAACCACCTGATCAGCGAGGAGCTTCCCGGTCCCGAGGGTCGTCCGATCTCCAACGCCGATCCGATCACCGGGCAGGCCGCGTGGTACGACGTGCGGGTGCGCATCCGTCGGGCGCAGACCCAGGCCGAGGGCAGCCTGCCGCAGTTCGACGCGCCGCCGGTGCCACCGGGCCGTGCCCAGTCCGTCCCCCGATGGCGGGCGTGGTTTGCCGGGCGCGGCGACGGGGGGACGCGATGACGCAACTCGCCCTGGTCATCGACCTGAACGTGTGCGTCGGCTGCCACGCCTGCGTCACCAGTTGCAAGCAGTGGAACACCTCGGGGAGCGCCGGGCCCCTGGCCGACGAACGCGCCTACGGCGCCGACCCGAGCGGCAGTTTCTTCAACCGGGTGATGACCTTCGAGGTCGGACAGTTCCCGGCCGTGCAGACGGTGCACTTTCCGAAGAGCTGCCTGCACTGCGAGGACCCGCCCTGCGTTCCGGTGTGCCCCACCGGAGCCAGCTACAAGCGCGCCGAGGACGGCATCGTGCTCGTCGACGATGCCCGGTGCATCGGCTGCAACTATTGCGCCTGGGCCTGCCCGTACGGCGTGCGCGAACTGGATCCGCAGCGCAAGGTGATGACCAAGTGCACGCTGTGCGTCGACCGCATCCACGATGAACGCCTGCCCGCGGCCGAGCGCCAGCCGGCCTGCGTGCTCGCGTGTCCCACGAAGGCGCGGCTGTTCGGCGACGTTCACGATCCGGACTCCGTCGTGTCGGTCGCGATCCGCGAGCAGCAAGGCTTTCCGCTGATGCCCGAGCAGGGTACCCGCCCGGCCAATCACTACCTGCCCCGGCGATCCGACACGCGCGGCAGCGACGGCAACCGGTCCGAATCCGAAAGCTGAACGATGCGACCCCCGTTCTCGATGGTCTTCTTCACCACCCTGATCGGCATGGCGCAGGGCTTGCTGCTCGGATTGGTCGCGCTCGACCTGTCGCGTGCCGGCGGCGGCGCCGGCTTTCCCCGGGCCCTGCCGGTGATCGGCACGGTGTTGGTCGTGGTGATCGGTGTCGTGGCGCTGGGGTGCGCCAGCCTGCACCTCGGCCGGCCGACCCGCGCCTGGCGCGCGGCGGCGATGTGGCGCACCTCGTGGTTGTCGCGCGAAGTGATCGTGCTCCCGGCGTTCCTGGGGGTTGCCGCGATCTGGGGACTGGCGCACCAGGCGGGCGCGCCGACGCTGTTGCCCGGTCTGGCCGCGGCGGCGCTCGCGCTGCTGCTCTACCTGTGCACCGGCATGATCTACGCGGCGGTCAAGGCGATGTCCGCGTGGGCACATCCGGTCACGCCGCTGAACTTCGGTTTGACGGGCCTGGCCTCGGGACTGTGCCTGGCCAGTGGCCTGGCGGCGGTGGTCGCGCCGGCCTTTTCCGGCGGGCTGGCCCTGGCGGCCCTGGTGGCCACCGTGCTGGCCGCGATCGGCCGAGGGTATGCCTTCGCCAGGGCGCTCCGTCTTGCCGCGGGGCCGGCGGCTCGCGATCCGATCGGGGTTGGCGCCGGGGCGGCCCTGCGGGTGGTGTCCGCGGGGGCCACCGCCTCCACGTTCACGCTGCGCGAGTTCCACCATGGGCAGGCGCCGGCGCGCGTGATCGCGATCCGCTGGTTCGGCGCCTTGGCGGGGTTCGTGATCCCGGCGGCGCTGCTCGCCGTCGGGTCATCGGGCGGCGAGGCCGGGGCCTGGCCTTGGCTGGCCTTGGCAATCCAGTGGCCCGGACTGTTGGCCGAACGCTGGAGCTTCTTCGCCGAGGCCCGTCACCCATCGATGGCGTACCAGGGCAGGCCCGCCGGCCGCTGATCGCGCCGAGCCGTTCACCCGGGTCCGGCCGACGCCGCCAGCGCCGTCCAGCGGGCGTGCCGGGCCGCCCGCAGCACGACCACGCTGTACCAGTCGCGTGGGTCGCGCAGTTGGCCGTCGGCGTCGAAGCCGCTGGCCCGGGCGAGATCGTCGATCATCGCGTCGTTGTACTTTTGCGACTGCTCGGTGTAGACGGCTTCCCCGGGTTCGAAATCGAAGTGGCGGCCAAGCACGGCACTGCCGACCCGCTGGCGTCGCCGGCTCACCAGGAAGCTGCGCGCGGCCCCGTCCAGCGGTGAATACGTGGGGTAGTGGTCGAACGCCGACAGATCGAAGTCCATCGCGAGTTCCCGGTTCAGGCGCGCGAGCAGGTTCAGGTTGAACTCCCGCGTGACGCCGGCCGAGTCGTTGTAGGCGGCCAGGATCACCTGGGGATCCTTGATGCGGTCCAGCCCGAGGACCAGCGCGTCCCCGTCGCGCAGCCGCTCGCGAACCCGACGCAGCAGCGCGATCGACTGGTCGCGGGTCAGGTTGCCCAGATTGCTGCCCATCAGCAGCACCACCTGCCGGCTGGCCGGGTCGGTGGCGGGCCAGTGCCGGAAGTAGTCACCGCAGACCGGGCGAACGGGCACCTCGGGCAGGTGCTGGGCGAAGCGGCTCGACAACTGCGACAACGCGAGCGCGGAGAGGTCCATCGGGTGCAGCGTGAAGCGGGCGCCGGCGCGGGCCAGCGCCCGTGCGAGCGTGAGCGTCTTCTCGCCATCGCCGCTGCCGAGTTCGACGAGATCGACCGGGCGCCCGTCGTGGGCGATCGCCGCGGCGAGTTCGGCGCCCCGCTCCAGCAGGATCTGGTGCTCGACACGGGTGAGGTAGTACTCGGGCAGCGTCATGATCCGTTGGAACAGGCGCGACCCTTCGTCGTCGTAGAACCAGGCCGAATCCAGGCGCTTCTGAGGCGCGCCAAGGCCCTCGATCACCTGCCGGCCGATCACCCGCGTGGCGTCGTCGGCGTCACTGGACGTGCTCGCCAGGGACTCGGCCTGCTGCCGCGCCCGCGGATCGGGATGGTTCATGGGTCCTCAGTCGGTCGCCGGGCGGATGCCCGTGTACTGCCAACGTAGCGGGGGGTGGAAAAAATTCCGGTAGGTGCGGCGTTGATGGCCCGGGGGCGTCGCGAACGAGGCGCCGCGCAGCACCTTCTGGTTCACCATGAACTTGCCGTTGTACTCGCCGACCGCTCCCGGCGCACGGCGAAACCCGGGATAGGCGAGGTAGGCGCTCTCGGTCCATTCCCAGCGATCGCCCCAACGGAATTGCTCGCTCAGCGCCTCCCACTCGAATTCCGTGGGCAGGCGGTAACCCGCCCACTGGCAGAAGGCGTACGCCTCGAAATAGCTGACGTGGGTGACGGGCGCGTCGGGCGGCAGCGGGCACGGTCCCGCCAGCGTCTGGTGCAGCCAGCGTCCGACGTGTTCGGGGTCGGGCGACCAGTACATCGGGGCCGGGTGTCGCAGGGCCTTCAACCAGTCCCAGGCCTCGGCGTGCCAGAACTCGAAGCGGGCGTAGCCCCCGTCGTCCATGAACGCGAGGTACTCGGCGTTCGTGACCAGTTGGCGTCGAACCCGCACCGGCGGCACGAGCACCGTGTGGCGCGCCGATTCGTTGTCGAAGGCGAAGGCCGGACCCTCGTGTCCGATGGCGCACGCCCCGCCGGGCCAGGTGATCCAGTCGCTCGGCTCGCCGCCGGGGCGATCGACCTGGTGCTCCCGGTCGACATCGATCGGGCCGATGCGCTGCGGGTCGTAAGGGGGCAGGAGCGGATTGGCACCGAGGATCGCCTTGATGTCGGTCACCAGCAGTTCCTGATGCTGCTGCTCGTGCTGCAGGCCAAGCTCGACCCGATCGCGCACCTCGTCGCGCAAGGGTCCGGCCAGCAGTCCGGCCATCGCCCGATCGACATGGGCGCGGTAGGCCAGCACCTCGGCCACGGTCGGACGGCTCAGGTGGCCACGGTCAGCCCGTGGCACGCGCGCGCCCTGGGTCTCGTAGTAGCTGTTGAAGAGGTACCCGTATCCGGGGTGGTGGACGCGGTAGTCCGATTGGAACGCCTGCAACACCAAGGCCTCGAAGAACCAGGTGGTGTGGGCGAGATGCCATTTCGGCGGGCTGACATCGACCACCGGCTGGGGCACGTGGTCCTCGATCGCCAGCGGTGCGCACAGCGCTTCGCTGCGCCGGCGCACGGCGCGGTATCGGGACAGGATCGGATCGGTTCCGTCGCTCACGGGGCCAGTCTTCGGGCCGACGACGGTTCCCGCGGGATCCGCCGAGGGGGGAAGGGGGCCGGGCGATCTCACGCCCGTCAGACTACACGAGAGCCGTGCCGCCCGGCGTGTCAGGCGCACGGCTCGCGCGCGACCCAATGAAACACGCGCGGCGCGCCAGGCGCGCCGCGCACCGCTGGCCGCCGCGCAGACTTCGGCAGGACCGCGGGTGCTCACCGACGGCAACGCCGTCGGCGGGGGCCGGCTTGCGCAGCGGCAGGCCGGCCGGGCCGATCAGCCAGCCTGGATGTTCGATGCCTGCTTGCCCTTGGGGCCGCTGACGATCTCGAACTGCACCTTCTGGCCTTCCTTCAGGCTCTTGAAGCCGTTCATCTGGATCGCGCTGAAGTGCGCGAAGAGATCCTCGCCGCCATCGTCGGGCGTGATGAACCCGTAGCCTTTGGCGTCATTGAACCATTTGACAGTACCCGTAGCCATACAATAGCCATCCCACGAAAGTCATCCCATGATCCGCACCACTTGCTGGATGCTCGGATCGCCCTCACATAGAACCTAGCTGGCGGCGCCAACCGTCGGGCAGTGATTGCCAACCGAACGGCGCCGTCGTCTTAATCCCCTTGTGAACTCATGGATTCTTTTTCAAAGCCGATACAAAGTCAAGCCGGGTTACGGACTTGCGACAGGCCGCCGGCGTGAACGATTCGGCACGCGTAGGATGTCGATTTCGGGGCGTCCACACGATCGATCGTGACCCCGTTCACGCGGGGGCGCACTCTTCGTCGGCTTCGTCTTGCAGTACTTGTCTGACTCGCTAGAATCAAATCATGGCGACTAAGCACGATCCTTCCACCGTGGTGGAACGGCAGGAATCTCGGGTCAAGCCGCCACCCATGTATCAGGTCATGATCCTGAACGACGACTACACGCCGATGGAGTTCGTCGTGAGCGTGTTGCAGCGGTTTTTCGGCATGGGCCGCGAAAAGGCCACCCAGGTGATGCTCAAGGTGCATCGCGAGGGGCGCGGGGTGTGTGGCGTCTATCCCAAGGATGTCGCGGCAACGAAGGTCGAACTTGTGTGCAGTTATTCACGCCAGCACCAGCATCCGCTGCAGTGCGTGATGGAGGAAGCATGATCGCGCAGGAATTGGAAGTCAGTCTGCATATGGCCTTCGTCGAGGCGCGGCAGCAGCGGCACGAGTTCATCACCGTGGAGCACCTGCTGCTGGCCCTGCTCGACAACCCGTCGGCCGCCGAGGTTCTGCGCGCCTGCGCCGCGAACATCGACGACCTGCGCAAGAGCCTGACCGCCTTCATCAAGGAGAACACCCCGGTCGTGCCGGGCACCGAGGAGATCGACACCCAGCCCACGCTCGGTTTCCAGCGCGTGATCCAGCGGGCGATCATGCACGTGCAGTCCACCTCCAACGGCAAGAAGGAGGTCACCGGCGCCAACGTGCTGGTCGCCATCTTCGGCGAGAAGGACTCTCACGCGGTGTACTACCTGCATCAGCAGGGCATCACCCGGCTGGACGTGGTCAACTACATCTCGCACGGCATCACGAAGAACCCCCAGCCCAAGGAAGCGCCGAAGGAAGAGGCGCCCGAGGCCGAGCAAGAGAACGCCGCGGGCCAGCAGAGCGCGCTGGAGCAGTTCACCCAGAACCTGAACGCGATGGCCCGCGAAGGCCGCATCGACCCCCTGATCGGCCGCGAGCACGAGGTCGAGCGGGTGATCCAGGTGCTGTGCCGTCGTCGCAAGAACAACCCCTTGCTGGTCGGTGAGGCCGGCGTGGGCAAGACCGCGATCGCCGAGGGCCTGGCCTGGCGCATCACCCAGGGCGACGTGCCCGAGGTGCTGGCCGACGCCACCGTCTATTCGCTGGACATGGGCTCGCTGCTGGCGGGCACCAAGTACCGCGGCGATTTCGAGCAGCGCCTGAAGACCGTCCTCAAACAGTTGAAGGCCGCGCAGCACGCGGTGCTCTTCATCGACGAGATCCACACCCTGATCGGCGCGGGCTCGGCCTCCGGCGGCACGCTGGATGCCTCGAACCTGCTCAAGCCGGCGCTCTCGTCGGGCCAGCTCAAGTGCATCGGCGCCACCACGTACAACGAGTACCGCGGCATCTTCGAGAAGGACCACGCGCTGTCGCGTCGTTTCCAGAAGATCGATGTGAACGAGCCCTCGGTCGAGCAGACGGTGCAGATCCTGCGTGGCCTGAAGACGCGCTTCGAGGAGCACCACGGCGTGAAGTACTCGTCGTCGGCGCTGTCGGCCGCGGCCGAGCTCGCGGCGAAGTACATCAACGACCGCCACCTGCCCGACAAGGCGATCGACGTGATCGACGAGGCTGGCGCCGCGCAGCGCATCCTGCCCAAGAGCCGCCAGAAGAAGGTGATCGGCAAGAACGAGATCGAGGACATCGTCGCGAAGATCGCGCGCATCCCCCCGGCCTCGGTGTCGTCGGACGACCGCAGCAAGCTGCAGCACCTCGACCGCGACCTGAAGAACGTCGTGTTCGGTCAGGACAAGGCGATCGAGGCGCTGGCCGCCGCGATCAAGATGTCGCGCTCCGGCCTGGGCAAGCCCGACAAGCCGATCGGCGCGTTCCTGTTTTCCGGCCCCACCGGCGTGGGCAAGACCGAGGTCGCCAAGCAGCTCGCGTTCACGATGGGCATCGAGCTGATCCGCTTCGACATGTCCGAGTACATGGAGCGGCACGCGGTCAGCCGCCTGATCGGCGCGCCCCCGGGCTACGTGGGCTTCGACCAGGGCGGGCTGCTGACCGAGGCCATCACGAAGAAGCCGCACGCGGTGCTGCTGCTCGACGAGATCGAGAAGGCGCACCCGGACATCTTCAACATCCTGCTGCAGGTGATGGACCACGGCACGCTCACCGACAACAACGGGCGCAAGGCCGACTTCCGCAACGTGATCATCATCATGACCACGAACGCGGGCGCGGCCGACCTGCAGAAGCGCTCGATCGGCTTCTCGGACAACCGCCAGCTCGGCGACGAGATGGTCGAGATCAAGCGGCTGTTCACGCCCGAGTTCCGCAACCGGCTCGACGCGATCATCAGCTTCCGTGCGCTCGATGAGGAGATCATCATGCGCGTGGTCGACAAGTTCCTGATCCAGCTCGAGGAGCAACTGCACGAGAAGAAGGTCGAGGCCATCTTCACCGACCGATTGCGCAAGATGCTGGCCGTGAAGGGCTTCGATCCGCTGATGGGCGCCAGGCCGATGCAGCGCCTGATCCAGGACACGATCCGCAAGGCGCTCGCCGACGAACTGCTCTTCGGCAAGCTCGTCGGCGGTGGCAAGGTCACCGTCGACCTCGACGACAAGGACGAGGTGGTGCTGTCGTTCGCCGATTCCGGCACGCCGCCGCTGGCCGGCGACGGCGAGGAGCAGGCCGAGGTGGTGCAGGTCTGATCGCACCGCCGATCGCCCCGACCAACGCCGGCTTGTGCCGGCGTTTGTTTTGGTGCCCTGGTTCGTCACACCCGACGCCGGGGTCGGACATTCGGAATGGGTTATTGTTCCGGTTCGCGATTCCCGAGCCGGCGGGACCCACCCGCCAGGCCATCGAGACGGCACGAGCCGCGCGGGCATCGGACCCACCAGTGACACCGGGAGGAACCGAATGAAACGAACGAGAGGGCCGCGCCCGGCGCGCGGCTGGCGGCTTCTGGCGGCCGGACTGAGCCTGCTGGTCGTGTCGGCGGGGGCGGCCGCGCAGGATGCGCGCTACCTGGCGGCCAATTGCGCGAACTGCCACGGCACCGACGGGCGCAACCAGCCCGGCGTGGGCATGCCGGCGCTGGCCGGGCTGTCCCGCGCCTACTTCGTCGAGCAGATGAACGCCTTTCGCGCGGGCACGCGTGCCGCGACGATCATGCACCAGATCGCCAAGGGCTACAGCGACGACCAGATCTCGCGCTTGGCCGACTACTTCGCCGCGCAGCGGTCGAACAAATAGGAGGTCACCGTGAGCAAGCCACTGTGGGCATCACGTCGGCGCGCGATCCAGGCGCTCGGTTCGGCCGGCGCGCTCGGCTTGGCGGGCTGCGCGATCGATGGCGCGGCCCCGTCGGTCGCCACCAAGCGCCTGGGGCGCGTTCTGGTCGTGGGCGCGGGATTCGGCGGCGCGACCGCCGCGAAGTACCTGAAACACTGGGGCGGGCCCGGCATCGAGGTGATGCTGGTCGACATGAACCCGCAGTTCGTGTCCTGCCCCCTGTCCAACCTGGTGCTGGGCGGTTCCCGACGGATCGAGGACATCTCGGTCGGCTACCAGGGGCTTCGTGAACTGGGCGTGGTCGTCGTCAACGACGAGGTCACCGCGATCGACCCGGGCAAGCGCAAGGTGGTGCTGAAGAAGATCGCCGACCAGACCTACGACCGCCTGATCGTGTCGCCCGGGATCGACTTCAACTTCGGCGCCATCCAGGGACTCAACGCCGAGGCCCAGAAGACCGTCCTGCACGCGTGGAAGGCCGGGCAGCAGACGGTCGATTTGCGCCGGCAGCTCGAGGCGATGCCCGATGGCGGCGTGTTCGTGATGACCATTCCGCTGGCGCCGTACCGATGCCCGCCCGGCCCCTACGAGCGGGCCTGCCAGGTCGCGCACTACTTCAAGACGAACAAGCCCCGGTCCAAGGTGATCGTGCTCGATGCGAACCCGGAGATCATGTCGAAGAAGGGCCTGTTCACGAAGGCCTTCACCGAGAACTACGGCGGCATCGTCGACTACCGGCCCAACAGCAACGTGACCGAGATCGACGGGGCCTCACGCACCGCGATCACCGAGATCGGCGATCGGGTCCGGGCGAACGTGCTCAACGTGATTCCGCCGCAGGCCGCGGGCGCGATCGCGCGCCAGGCGGGCCTGGTGAACGCGAACAACCGCTGGTGCCACGTCGACTGGGTCAGCATGGAATCCACCGCGGCGCCGGGCATCCACGTGCTGGGCGATGCGACGTTCTCCGCGCCGGCGATGCCCAAGTCCGGACACATGGCGAACCAGCATGGCAAGGCCGCCGCCGCGGCGATCGTCGAGCTCTTCAACGGGCGCGCGCCGCAGCCGCAGATGATGGCCAACACCTGCTATTCGTTCATCGACGACAAGCAGGTGGTCCACGTCGCGTCGGTGCACCGCTACACGCCGGAGAAGAAGACGATGGAGGCGGTCGCGGGCGCCGGTGGCCTGTCTGGCGCGCCGTCGGTGCTCGAAGGCACCTACGCGAACGCGTGGGCGCAGACGATCTGGCGGGACATGTTCACATGAGGCGCGCCAACCGCGTCGGATCGGCGGGCCGCTGATGTTCGAGGCGCGCGAGACCGCGACCGAACGCCAGGCCCGGCTGTGGCTGATCGCGGTCGGCGCCGCGGCCGATGGCAGCGTGGCGCTGGCGCTCGTGTTGCAACATGTCGCGGACATGCAGCCCTGCGCCTGGTGCGTGCTGCAGCGCCTGATCTACCTGGTGATCGGCAGCCTGGCGTTGGTGGCGGCGTTCACACCGCGCTCGGGCGCACGGCGGGCCTGGATGCTGCTCGGCCTGGCCGGGTGCGCGGCCGGCCTGGCCGCCGCGCTGTATCAGCACTTCGTCGCCGCGCGCAGCGATTCGTGCGCGCTGACGCTGGCCGACAAGGTGATCATGGCCTTGCAGTTGCACGAGATCGCGCCGTGGATGTTCGTGGCCTACGCGCCGTGCAACAAGGCCAACCTGCCGCTGCTGGGCGTTCCCTTCGCGTTGTGGAGCGCGGCGCTGTTCGTCGCGCTGGGCGCGGGCATCGTGATCGCGTGGCGGGCGCTGCGAAGCGCGGCCGCTCATCCCTTCGGCTGAACCTGGCGACGCCCGTCGGCCATCAGCGCCGGGCGGCCGCGATCACGTCGTCCAGTGCGTGCTCCCAGGCGGGCAGTGCGATCCCCGCCTCGTGCAGCAGCTTCTCGTTGGCCAGCACCGAGTACGCGGGGCGGCGCGCCGGCGTCGGGTAGTCGGCCGTCGTGATCGCGGTGACGGCAGGCGAGGTCGCGGGGGCGCTCAGGCCGAGCAGCGGAGCGATCTCCGGCAGGCGGCGAACGATCGCGCGGGCGAAGCCGCACCAGGTGGTCTGACCGGCACAGCTCATGTGATAGACGCCCGGGCGTGGCGCCGCGCCGCGCAGGATCTGCTCGACCAGCGCCTCGGTGCCGTGGGCGATCGCCCGTGCGGAGGTCGGCGCGCCCACCTGGTCATCGACGACCCGAAGCTCGGGCCGCTCGCAGGCGAGCCGCGCCATCGTGACCAGGAAGTTGCGTCCGCGAAGACCATAGACCCAGCTGGTGCGCAGCACGTAGTGGTGGGCGCCGCTGGCGGCGACCGCGCGTTCGCCCGCGAGCTTGCTGCGGCCGTAGGCGCTGGCGGGGGCGACCGGATCGTCCTCCCGATACGGTGTGCGCCCTTGTCCATCGAACACGTAGTCGGTGGAGAAGTGGATCAGGGGCACGCGTCGGCGGGCGGCGACCGCGGCGAGCACCGCCGGCCCCCGTGCGTTGATCGCCTCGGCGAGCTCGGGTTCGGATTCGGCCTTGTCGACGGCGGTGTGGGCCGCGGGGTTCACGATCAGGTCGGGCTCGAGGGCCTCGAGCTGTTCCCGCAGCGTGGCGGGATCCGCGGCGAGGTCCAGGCGTTGCCGGTCGACCGCGATCACTTCGCCGTGCCGAGCGAGCAGCGACGCGAGTTCGTGGCCCACCTGTCCGGTGACGCCGGTGACGACGATGCGGCTCATGGGTACAGCGGCGCGTCGGCCAGCCGGGCGCCGAGCTTGTCCTTGGCCGAGAGGATCGGTTCGATGCCGTTCAGGGGCCACTGCACCCCGACGGCGGGGTCGTTCCACAGCACGCATCGCTCGTGCTGTGGCGCGTAGTAGTCGGTGGTCTTGTACAGGAAGTCGGTGGACTCGGACAGCACGAAGTAGCCGTGACCGAAGCCCGGCGGCACCCACAGCATCCGCTTGTTCTGCGCCGACAGCACGAAGCCCTCCCAGCGCCCGAACGTGGGCGAGGAGCGGCGAAGATCGACCACCGCGTCGTAGACCTCGCCGGTGACCGCGCGCACCAGCTTGCCCTGGGCCTGTTCGATCTGGTAGTGCAGCCCACGCAGCACGCCACGCGTGGAGTGCGAGTGGTTGTCCTGCACGAAAGGGTCCGTGACGCCGGTGGCCTGCGCGAACGCGCGGGCATTGAAGCTCTCGTAGAAGAAGCCGCGTTCGTCGCCGAACACCCGGGGTTCGATCAGCAACACGCCGGCGAGTGTGGTCTGGATGATGTTCATTCGGGGGTGCTCCGGCAGGAATCGAGGGGCGGGGCGGGTCGAGGACGGCTCAGAACACGCGTTCGCGCAGCACGTCCAGCAGGTACTGGCCGTAGCCGCTCTTGATCAGCGGTTGGGCCAGCGCCTCGAGCGCGGCGGCGTCGATGTAGCCCATCCGGTAGGCGATCTCCTCGGGGCAGGCGATCTTCAGACCCTGGCGCTTCTCGAGCGTCTGCACGAAGAGCGACGCCTCGATCAGCGACTCGTGGGTGCCGGTGTCGAGCCACGCGTGGCCGCGGCCCATCACGCGCACGTCGAGTTCGCCCCACTCGAGGTAGACGCGGTTGACGTCGGTGATCTCGAGTTCGCCGCGCGCCGAGGGTTTCAGGTGGCGGGCGACCTCGACGACCCGGTTGTCGTAGAAGTACAGGCCGGTGACTGCGTAGCGCGACTTGGGCTTCTTCGGCTTCTCCTCGAGGCTGATCGCCCGGCCCGCGGGGTCGAACTCGACGACACCGTAGCGCTCGGGATCGTGAACCGGGTAGGCGAACACCGTCGCGCCGCTGGTCTTGCGGGCGGCGCCGAGCAGGTCGCGCGCGAGGTCGTGTCCGTAGAAGATGTTGTCGCCGAGCACCAGCGCGCACGAGTCATCGCCGACGAAGCGCTCGCCGATCAGGAAGGCCTGCGCCAGGCCGTCGGGCGATGGCTGCACCGCGTACTCGATCGACAGGCCCCAGCGGCGCCCGTCGCCGAGCAGCTGCTCGAAGCGGGGCGTGTCCTGGGGCGTGGAGATCACCAGGATCTCGCGGATGCCGGCGAGCATCAGCGTCGCCAGCGGGTAGTAGATCATCGGCTTGTCGTAGATCGGCAGCAGCTGCTTGGACACCACCTGGGTGACCGGATGCAGCCGCGTGCCCGAACCGCCGGCGAGGATGATGCCTTTCATGTCGTGCGGACCTTTCGTCAGGGCGCCGTGTCAGCGCGCGGCGTAGTTGCTCGCGATCCAGTCCTTGTACTGGCCGGAGACCACGTGTGCGACCCAGTCCTGGTGGTCCAGGTACCAGCGCACCGTCTTGCGAAGCCCGGTCGCGAAGGTCTCGGACGGTCGCCAGTCGAGCTCGGATTCGATCTTGCGGGCGTCGATCGCGTAGCGGCGGTCATGACCGGGGCGGTCCTTCACGTAGGTGATCAGGCGTTCCCGCGGGCCGGCGGGATCCGGACGCATCTCGTCGAGCAGCCCGCACACGGTGCGAACCACGTCGATGTTGGGCATCTCGTTGTTGCCGCCGATGTTGTAGGTCTCGCCGAGCCGCCCGGCGCGCAGCACCTGCCGGATCGCCGAGCAGTGGTCGCCGACGTAGAGCCAGTCGCGCACGTTCATGCCGTCGCCGTACACCGGCAGGGGCTTGCCGGCCAGTGCGTTGGCGATCATCAACGGGATCAGCTTCTCGGGGAACTGATACGGGCCGTAGTTGTTCGAGCAGTTGGTGGTCAGCGTGGGCAGGCCGTAGGTGTGGTGATAGGCCCGCACCAGGTGGTCGGAGGCGGCCTTCGACGCGGAGTAAGGGCTGTTCGGCTGATACGGGGTCGTTTCGCTGAACGCGGGATCGTCGGCGCCGAGCGATCCGTAGACTTCGTCGGTGGACACGTGCAGGAAGCGGAAGGCTTCGCGGGCCGCGCCCTGCAGCGACCCCCAGTGGCTGCGCGCGGCCTCGAGCAGCGCGAAGGTGCCCTCGATGTTCGTGCGCACGAACTCCGCCGGGCCGAGGATCGAGCGGTCGACGTGGCTCTCCGCGGCGAAGTGCACGATCGCGCGCACCGGGTGCTCGCGCAGCAGCGCCAGCACCGCGTCGCGTTCGCAGATGTCCTGGCGCACGAAACGGTACCTCGCGTCGTTCGCGACCGAGGCGAGGTTCTCGAGATTGCCCGCGTAGGTGAGCCGGTCGAGGTTGATGACCGGTTCATCCTGGCCCGCGAGCCAGTCGAGGATGAAGTTCGAGCCGATGAAGCCGGCGCCGCCAGTGACGAGGATCATGCGAACTTCCGCATCATTCAAAACCCATTATTATCCCCCAGGTTGGCGGCGCCGCTGTGCCGCCCATCACACACGATCACCCGGCCATGACCTCACTCGACCAACTCAGGCAATTCACCACGGTGGTCGCCGACACCGGCGACTTCCTCGCGATGAAGGCCTACGCGCCGCGTGACGCCACCACGAACCCGTCGTTGATCCTGAAGGCCGTCGGCAAGAGCGAGTACCGCGGCCTGCTCGACGACACGGTGGCCGCGCACGCGGGCGAGCCGATCGGGGCGCTGGCCGACCGCCTGATCGTCCGGTTCGGCTGCGAGATCCTGAAGATCATCCCGGGGCGCGTCTCCACCGAGGTCGATGCGCGGCTGTCCTTCGACGTCGAGGGTACGGTGGCGAAGGCGCGGCGGCTGATCGAGCTCTACCAGCAGGCCGGCGTGCCCCGCGAGCGGGTGCTCATCAAGATCGCGGCCACCTGGGAAGGCATCCGCGCCGCCGAGCGCCTGGAGAACGACGGGATCCGCTGCAACCTGACGCTGCTGTTCTCGTTCGCGCAGGCGGTGGCCTGCGCGGACGCCGGTGTCACGCTGATCTCGCCATTCGTGGGGCGCATCTACGACTGGTACCGGCGCCGGGATGGCGTCGACTACCTGCCCGACGACGACCCGGGCGTGAAGTCGGTCCGGCGCATCTTCGAGTACTTCAAGAAGTTCGGCTATCCCACCGAAGTGATGGGGGCGAGCTTTCGCAACGTGGGTCAGATCATCGCGTTGGCCGGGTGCGACCTGCTGACGATCTCCCCGGAGCTGCTCGGCGAACTGCAGGGCTCGAACGCCCCGGTGCGCCGTCGGCTCGATCCCGCGGTCGCCCAGACCCTGGCGGTCGAACGGGTGCGCTTCGACGAGAAGCACTTCCGCTTCGAGTTGAATGAAGACCCGATGGCCTGCGACAAGCTCGCCGAGGGCATCCGCGCGTTCGTGGCCGATTCGCGCAAGCTCGACGCCTTGTTGACGCAGGGGCGCGGCTGATCCGCGCGGCGCGGCCCGGGCAATCCCGGGCTCAGCGGCCGGTGCTGCCGAACCCGCCAGCGCCGCGTTCGGAGGTCTCGAAGCGCTCGACACGGCGCAGCGTGGCCTGCACCACGGGCACGATCACCAGCTGCGCGATGCGCTCGAAGGGGTCGATCGTGAAGGCCGTCTGCCCGCGGTTCCAGCACGACACCATCAATTGCCCCTGGTAGTCGGAGTCGATCAGACCGACCAGGTTGCCGAGCACGATCCCGTGTTTGTGACCCAGGCCCGACCTGGGCAGGATCACCGCCGCGAAGCCAGGGTCGGCGACGTGGATCGCCAGGCCGGTGGGCAGCAGTTCGGTCTGGCCGGGCTGCAGCGTGAGGGGCGCGTCGAGGCAGGCGCGAAGGTCCAGGCCGGCGCTGCCCGGGGTGGCGTAAGCGGGCAGCTTGTCCGCGAGTCGTTCGTCCAGCAAGCGGTAATCGACGATCATCCGGCACCCGCCGATTCGGCCTTCTTGCGGATCGTGAGGCTCACGAAACGGGCCACCAGGCCCATGACCAGGACCTGGATCGCGAAGCCGAGATCCGGGCGGAACGGCGCGTCGTCGATCAGGCTCAGACCGATCAGGACCACCCCGGCGAAGACCATCACACTGGCCACGCGGCCGATCAGGCGGGCCAGGCCACCGGCGAGCGCGCCGAGCGCGGGCGGCATCTGTCCGGCGGCCTCGGCGGTGGTGGCGGCGGTTCCGTGCGGCGGCGCGCGACCAAAGAGGCTGTCGGGCGACGCGCCGGCGTCGGCCTTCGCCGCCTGCTGCTGGCGCGCCTTCAGCGCCTCGCGAAGGGCCTTGACCTGTTGGCGCCGTGAGGCCGCGGATTCGCCGGACGATTGTTCGCCCGGCGCCAGTCCGATGCCGCCCACCGAGGCCCCGGCCGGCATCCGGCTCAGGTTCTCGACGTAGGCGGCGAAGTCGCCATTCTTGGGTTCGTGCGTTTCGATCATCGCCGTTCTCCCGGGACGGCCGTGGTCGACCACGGCCTGCGTGCGGATCAAAGCCGCCGGGCGATTTCCTCGACGAGGCGCGCGGCCAGCACCGTCTTGCTGGCACGGGCGACGCGTGAACTGCCCTGCGCATCGATCAGCAGCAGTTCATTGTCGTCCATTCCGAAGGTCTCGTGGCCGATATTCGCGACCAGCAAGGGCACCCCCTTGCGGCGCCGCTTCTCCTGGCCGTGACGCTCGAGATCCTCGCTCTCGGCGGCGAAGCCCACGCAGAACGGAGCCGAGGGCATCGCCGCGACCGTCGCGAGGATGTCCGGGTTCTGCGCGAACACGAGCGCCGGTGGCGCGCCGTCGGCGGTCTTCTTCAGCTTGGACCCGCTGACATTGGCCACCCGCCAATCGGCCACCGCGGCCACCGAGACGAAGCAGTCGGTGCGTCCGCCGCCGGCGAGCTGACGCATCACCGCGTCGTGCATCTGTTGCGCGGTGCGCACGTTCTCGCGGACGACGCCTCGCGGCGTGGGCAGCATCGTCGGTCCGGCCACCAGGCTGACCTGGGCCCCCGCGAGCCGGCAGGCCCGGGCGATCGCGAAGCCCATCTTGCCCGACGAGAGATTGGTGATGCCGCGGACCGGGTCGATCGGCTCGAACGTGGGGCCGGCCGTGACCAGCACGCGGCGTCCGGCAAGCCGTTGCGCGGTGAAGTGCGCGGTGATCTCCTCGGCGAGGTCTTCGGCCTCGAGCATCCGGCCCATGCCCGTCTCGCCACAGGCCTGGTCGCCGCTGTCCGGGCCCAGCAGCGTGACGCCGTCGGCCACCAGTTGCGCGACGTTGCGACGCGTGGGCGCCTGCGACCACATTTCGCGGTTCATCGCGGGGGCGACCAGCAGCGGCTTGTTGCGGGCCAGGCACAAGGTGGAGAGCAGGTCGTCGGCGAGGCCGTGCGCGAGCTTCGCGAGGAAGTCGGCGCTCGCCGGGACGATCGCGATCGCATCGGCCTGGCGCGACAGCTCGATGTGCGCCATGTTGTTGTCGATGCGCGGGTCCCATTGATCGGTGTACACCGGGTGGCCGGTCAGTGCCTGGAAGGTGGGCGGGCCGATGAAACGGGTGGCCGCCTCGGTCATCACGACCTGGACGCTCGCGCCGCGGCGCTGCAGTTCGCGCGCGAGCTCGACGGCCTTGAAGGCGGCGACGCCGCCGGTGATGCCGAGCAGCAGATGGCGTTGGGCGAGTTCCATGGCGGCTGTATAGCACAGCCTGCCCGGCCCGGGGCGCCGACTATTTCGCGCGTCGCACGCGGCGCAGTTCGTCGAGGATCAGCAGCGCGGCGCCCACGGTGATCGCCGCATCGGCCACGTTGAACGCCGGGAAGTAGGCGTTCTGGTAGTAGGCGAGCAGGAAATCGACGACCTGGCCGCGAAAGATGCGGTCGATGATGTTGCCGATCGCGCCGCCCAGGATCAGCGCGAGTCCACCCGCGAAGAGTCGCTGGCCGCCGTGGCGCCACAGCAGGTAGACGATGAACACCACCGCGGCCAGGCCGATGCCGATGAAGAACCACCGTTGCCAGCCGCCGGCCGAGGCCAGGAAGCTGAACGCGGCCCCGCGGTTGTAGACCAGCGTGAGGTCGAACCAGCCGGGAACGACCGCGAGACGCTCGCCGAAGACGAAGCGACGCTCGACGACCAGCTTGGTGATCTGGTCGGCGAGGACGACGATCGCCGACAGCAGCAGCCACGGCGTGATCGAAGGGGAGGAACGGGAACGGGCCAAGCGACTTACCTCGTGGCGATGGGGCTGTGGTGGCCATTGCGCGGGCGGCCGGGTGTCCGGCCCGCCCGCGCCGGGCTCACGCGATGCGACGCGCCTCGCCGCCGCCGAACAGGTTGCTGGTGCAGCGCCCGCACAGCGTCGGGTGCGCCGGATCATGCCCGACGTCGGCGCGCAGGTGCCAGCAGCGCTCGCACTTCGGATGCGCGCTGGGCGTGACGCTCGCGCCCAGCGCCACGCCCGGCGCGGCGGGGGCCAGCGCCGCCTTCGAGGTGATCAGCACGAATCGCAGGTCGTCGCCGAGCGAGGCGAGCAGCGCGTGATCCTCGGGGTTCACCGTCAGCGTCACCTCCGCCTGCAGCGACGAGCCGATCTCGCCGGCCGCGCGTCGCGCCTCGAGCTCCTTGAGCACGAGTGCGCGCAGCTCCCGGATCCGCGTCCATTTCGGCAGCAGCGCGTGCGCGTCGGCCGGCTGCGGGTACGCGTAGTAGGTCTGGGTGAAGATCGTCTCGCCCTGCTCGCGGTGCAGTGTCGGCGCGAACAGTGGCCAGGCCTCCTCGGCGGTGAACGAGAGGATCGGCGCCATCAGCCGCAGCAGGCCGTGGGTCAGGTGGTACAGCGCGGTCTGCGCCGAGCGCCGCGCGGGGCTGCCCGCGGCGGTGGTGTAGAGACGATCCTTCAGCACGTCGAGATAGAACGCGCCGAGATCCTCGGAGCAGAAGGTCTGCAGCCGCGCCACCACCGGGTGGAACTCGAACTTCTCGAGATCGGCCAGCGCGCCCTGCTGCCACTGCTCGGCCAATGCCAGCGCGTAGCGGTCGATCTCGAGCAGGTCGTCGACCGGCACGAGGTGCTTGGCCGGGTCGAAATCGGCCACGTTGGCCAGCAGGAAGCGCAGCGTGTTGCGGATGCGCCGGTAGCTCTCGACGACACGCTTGAGGATCTCGTCGGACAGCGAGAGCTCGCCGGAGTAGTCGGTCGAGGCCACCCACAGGCGCAGGATCTCGGCGCCCAGGGTGTCGGACACCTTCTGCGGGGCGATCACGTTGCCCAGCGACTTGCTCATCTTGCGGCCCTCGCCGTCGACGACGAAGCCGTGCGTGAGCAGCGAGCGATACGGCGGGTGGCCATCGGTCATCGACGCGGTGAGCAGCGACGAGTGGAACCAGCCGCGGTGCTGGTCGCTGCCCTCCAGGTACATGTCGGCCGGGAAGTGCGACTGCTCGCGGTGCGAGCCGCGCAGCACGGTGGCGTGGGTGGAGCCGGAGTCGAACCAGACGTCCAACGTGTCGCGGTTCTTCTCGTAGTGCGCGGCTTCCGCGCCCAGCAGCTCCTCGGGCTGAAGACGCTGCCAGGCCTCGATGCCCTCGCGCTCGATGCGCTGGGCCACCGCCTCGAGCAGTTCGGGTGTGCGCGGGTGCAGTTCGCCGGTCTCGCGGTGCACGAAGAACGCCATCGGCACGCCCCACTGGCGCTGACGCGACAGCGTCCAGTCGGGGCGATTGGCGATCATGCCGTGCAGGCGGGCCTTGCCCCACCCCGGGTAGAAGGCGGTCGCCTCGACGCCCTTCAGCGCGGTCTCGCGCAGCGTGGGCCCGCCGTCCTTCGGACGAATGTCCATGCCCGCGAACCACTGGCTCGACGCGCGGTAGATCACCGGCGTCTTGTGCCGCCAGCAGTGCATGTAGCTGTGCACGTACTTCTTCGCCGAGAACAGGTGGCCGCGCTCGCGGATGTGCTCGACGATCTGCGGGTTGGCCTTCCAGATCGACTGCCCGCCGAACACCGGCAGCGACGCGGCGTACACGCCGTCGCCGAGCACCGGCTGCAGCACCTCCGAGTCCTTCATGCCGTAGCGCTTGCACGAGAGGAAGTCCTCGACGCCGTAGGCGGGCGACGAGTGGACGACCCCGGTGCCGGTGTCCAGCGTGACGTACTCGCCGAGGTAGACCGGCGAGGCCCGGTCGTAGAACGGGTGCGCGAAGCGGATCCGCTCGAGCGCCTGCCCCACGCAGGTGGCGATCACCTCGCCCGTGAGCTGCCAGTCGGCCAGGCAGGCCTGTACCCGGTCCTCGGCGAGCAGCAGCAGCGCGGGCGCGCCCTGCCACTCGGTGCGCACCAGCGCGTAGCGGATCTCCGGATTCAGGTTCAGCGCCTGGTTCGCGGGCAGCGTCCAGGGGGTGGTGGTCCAGATCACCGCGAATCCGCGGGCCAGCGGGAGTTCGGCCAGCCCGAAGGCCTGGGCCAGCCGGGGGAGCTCGTCGGCCAGGAACGGAAAGCCCACGTCGACCGCGATGTCGGTCTTGTCGGCGTACTCGACCTCGGCCTCGGCCAGGGCCGAGCCGCAGTCGAAGCACCAGTTCACCGGCTTCAGGCCCCGGAAGACATAGCCCTTCTCGAGCAGTTTGCCCAGCACCCGCAACTCGTCGGCCTCGGTGCGCGGCGCCATCGTCAGGTAGGGGTTGTCCCACTCGCCGAGCACGCCCAGGCGGATGAAGTCCTTCTTCTGGCGGGCGATCTGTTCGGTGGCGTAGGCGCGCGAGCGCGCCTGCACCAGGTCGGCCGACTGGTTCTTGCCGAACTGCTTCTCGATCTGGATCTCGATCGGCATCCCGTGGCAGTCCCAGCCTGGCACGTAGCGCGCGTCGAAGCCCGCCATCAGGCGGGTCTTGACGACCAGGTCCTTCAGGATCTTGTTGACCGCGTGGCCGATGTGCAGGTCGCCGTTCGCGTAGGGCGGCCCGTCGTGCAGCACCCACATCGGGCGCCCCTTCACCTGCTGGCGGATCCGGTGGTAGGTGCCCTTGTCCTGCCATTGCTGCGTCCAGCCGGGTTCGCGCTTGGCGAGGTCGCCGCGCATCGGGAACGGCGTGTCGGGCAGGTTCAGGGTGTCGCGATAGGACTTCGCGGCGGGGTTCGCCTTGTCGTCAGCCATGACTGCTTTCCTGGGTCAGATGCCGAAGTGGTCGCGCGCGGCCCGCGCGTCCCGGTGGATCTGCTCGACGAGCAGATCGAGGTTCTCGTAGTGGCGCTCCTCGCGCAGACGCGAGATGAACTCCACGCGCACCAGGGCGCCGTAGACGCTGGCGGCGAAATCGAAGACGTGCACCTCGAGCAGCAAGCGTCCGCCGCTCTCGACGGCCGGCCGTGTGCCCAGGCTGGCGACCGCCGGCAAGGGGTCGGGGCCCAGGCCATGGACGCGCACGATGAAGATGCCGCTGACCGCCGGGTTGTCGAACGGGATGCGGATGTTCAGCGTCGGGAAGCCCAGCGCGCGGCCGAGCTTGCGTCCATGGATCACGTGCCCGGAGATGAAGTAGGGGCGCCCGAGCAGGGCGCGCGCGCGCTCGAGGTCCCCGGCCACGAGCGCCTGGCGCACCGCCGAGCTCGAATAGCGCTCGCCCTCGTGGGCCACGGTGGGCATGCGCTCGAGGTCGAAGCCGCGCTGCGAGGCGCAGCGGTCGAGGAGTTCGAAATCGCCCTGGCGACGCGCGCCGAATCGGAAGTCGTCGCCGATCAGCACGTAGCGCGCCTGCAGCCCCTCGAGCAGCACCTCGTCGATGAAGCCCTGGGCGGGCATGCCGGCCAGCGACGCGTTGAAGTGCGCGATGCAGACACGGTCGATGCCGCAGTCGGCGAGCGCGTCGAGCTTGTCGCGTTCGGTGAGGATGCGCGGACCGGGTCGCGGCGATCCGGCGTGCAGCGCGGCGAAGTACTCGCGGGGATGGGGTTCGAACGTCAGCACGCACGCCGGGATGTCGCGGCGGCGGGCGTTCTCGACCAGGCGCGCGAGCACCGCCTGGTGTCCGAGATGGACACCATCGAAGTTGCCGATCGTCAACGCGCAGGGGCGTCGTTCATCGGCAGGAGGCAGGCGGCGGAAGACCTTCATGGGCTCGATCGGGCACCGGCTTTGGTAAAACTTTGAATTATAAGGCTTTCCGGGCGTGACCGGGGGGCCGGGTGGTAACATGCGGGCATGCTCAGCTCCCCGACGACGCCTTCCTCGCCCGGGCGCGGCCAGCGCCTGGCGATCCTCGTCTCCGGGCGTGGCTCCAACCTGGTGGCGATCGCCCGCGCCTGCGCGGACGAGGCCTGGCCGGCGCAGATCGTCGCCGTGATCGCTCACCGCGAAGACATCGGCGCGGTCGAGCAGGCCCGGCAGCTCGGCCTTCCGGTGCGCTGCGTGCCGCTGGACAAGTCGCTGCCGCGCGAGGTCCAGGACGAACGGCTGCTGTCCGCGGTGCGCGAGTCGCGCCCCGACTGGGTCGTGCTCGCGGGATACATGCGCATCCTGTCGGCCGCGTTCGTCGCCGCCTTCGCCGGGCGGCTCGTCAACATCCACCCCTCGCTGCTGCCGGCGTTCCCGGGTCTGCACACCCACCGGCAGGCGCTCGCGGCCGGGGTCAAGCTGCATGGGGCCACGGTCCACCTGGTCACGGCCGAGCTGGACCGCGGCCCCATCCTCGGCCAGGCGGTGGTGCCGGTGCGGATCGACGACGACGAGGCCAGCCTGGCGGCCCGGGTGCTCGAGCAGGAGCATCGCCTGTACCCGCGCGTGCTGCGGGCGCTGGTCGAGGGCACGCTGGTCGTTGAGGACGGCCGGTCGCGTTGCCCGGGATCACCGGCCGATCGCGACCCCCTCCTGCTGATGCCCTCGTGCGGATGAACACGCGCCCAGGCACCCGGCCGAACCCGCGTTCGCGGCGGGGGAGCGGTCCGTCCGCACGCCGTGGCGAGCCGGACGGCGGCCGGCCGCTGGCGGAAGTCGCCCTGCAGGCCTTGCTGCGCTTTGCCGAGCCCGCCGACGTCGCGCTGCGCCGCTTCTTCTCCGCCCACCCCCAGATGGGCCGGCAGGATCGGGGGCGTCTGGCCGAACAACTGTTCGACATCCTTCGCAACCGCCGGCTGTACGCCCATCTGGCCGAGACGGGAGGGCAGGGGTCGATCGAGTCCCGGTTGCTCGCGGTGCAGGCCGCCCGCGCGCGGATCGACGCGTCGGGCGCCAAGCCCGAGATCCGACTGAGCCTGCCCGACTGGCTGATCGAGCGCTGGCGTCGCCGGCTCCGCGACGAGGAGATCGAGGCGCTGGGCCGTTGCCTGTTGCAGCCCGCGCCGCTGGACCTCCGGGTCAACCTCCTGAAGGGCGAACGCGACGCCGCGATCCAGGCCTTGGCCGAGGACGGCATCGAGGCGATTCCCGTGCCGGTCGCGCCGCTGGCGTTGCGGGTCGCGGGCAAACCGGCGCTGGAGCGCAGCCGCGCCTTCACCGATGGGCTGGTCGAGGTGCAGGATGCGGGCAGCCAGCTGCTCGCCCATCTGGCGGCGCCGCGCCGAGGGCAGACCGTCGTCGATTTCTGCGCGGGCGCCGGCGGCAAGACGCTGGCCCTGGCGGCGCTGTTGCGCGGGTCGGGGCAGGTGTTCGCCTGCGACGTCTCGCCCACCCGGCTCTCGCGCCTTCGCCCCCGTCTCGCGCGTTGCGGCGCGACCAACGTGCAGCCGTTCGGCATCGCCCACGAGAACGACCCCAAACTGGAACGGCTGGCCGGGCGCGCGGATGTCGTGCTGGTCGATGCGCCGTGCAGCGGCACAGGGACGCTGCGTCGCAACCCCGATCTGAAGTGGCGTTTCGATCCGGGCAGCCTGCCCGCACTGACCGCCACGCAGTCGTCGATCCTGGCGGCGGCCGCGCGGCTGGTGCGTCCGGGCGGCGCCCTGGTGTATGCCACCTGCAGTCTGCTCGACGAAGAGAACGATGCGATCCGGCGGCACTTCGAAGACGCCCACCCCGACTGGCGGGTGGATCCGGCGCCGGGTGTGCTGGCGCGTCAGTCGATCGTGCTCGACCCGGTGCTCGACCCCGAGGCGCTGGTGCTGCGCACCGACCGCCACGGCACGGACGCGTTCTACGCGGTGCGATGGATCCGGCCAACCTAACGTGTGAAGACCGAAGCCCTGCTCGATTCCCTGCTGCGCAACCTCTGGGTCGACCTGCAGCAACCCGACGTGGTCTGGCAATTGGCCACGGTGGCCGTCTGCCTGCTCCTGGCGTGGCCGCTGGAGCGGTGGGCGCTCGCACGCTGGCATCGCCTGCCCCGCACGGAGAATGGCGCCGGCGAGGCGGTTGCTGACGCGACGCCGACCGATGACGCACGGGTGCAGCGGACGTCCGGATCGGCCGACGCGTCGGCGGGGGCGGTGGCCGGGGCCCCCCTGGCGGCCGGCGGCGACGCGGCGCCCGCGTCGGCGATCCCGTCCCAGGGCCCCCCGAACGGCGCGCGCGCGGAGTCGGCGGCGGCGCGCCACGCCCAGCAGCTGGCGCTGGCGGCGCACGCCGCGCTCGCCCGGGTGATCTACCCGGCGATGGCCGCGGTGCTGATCGGGCTGGCCCGGCCCGTGTTGGCGACCTGGCAGCGCACCCACCTGCTGCACGCGGCGCTCGTGCTGCTCGGGGCGCTGGCCGTGGTGCGCGGCATCGTGCACGTCATCTCCAAGCTCTCGCGCACGGCCAGCGTGGCCGCCTTCGAGCGACTGCTGGTGGTGCTGGTCTGGGCCGGCGTCGCGCTCTATCTCACGGGGCTGATCGACGAGGTGATCGCGCTGGCCGAGTCGGTGGTGCTGCCGGTGGGCAAGCAGCGCATCTCGCTGTGGACGATCGTCTCCGCCAGCTTCTGGGTGATGGCGACGATGCTGTTCGCGTTGTGGCTGGGCGGTGCGATCGAGACCCGGCTGCTGGCCAGCGAGGCCGGCGACCAGAGTGTGCGGGTCGTGCTGGCCCGCGTGGTGCGGGCGGTGCTGCTGCTGGTCGCGCTGCTGGTGGGGCTGTCGCTGGTGGGGCTGGACATCACCGCGCTGTCGGTGTTCGGCGGGGCGCTGGGCGTGGGGATCGGCCTGGGGCTGCAGCGGATCGCGAGCAGCTACATCAGCGGATTCGTGGTGCTGCTGGAGCGCCGGGTGCGACTGGGCGACCTGATCACCGTCGACAAGTACTTCGGCCGGGTCACGGAGATCCGGACCCGCTTCACGATCGTGCGCTCGCCCGAGGGGTTCGAATCGATCGTTCCCAACGAGATGCTGATGGCCAACACGGTGCAAAACCACTCGCTGCAGCCCTCGGCCCGCCTGAAGGTGGCGGTCACCGTGGCCTACGGCACCGACCTCGACGCGCTGCTGCCCGAGATGGAGGCGATCGCCCGGGCGCATCCCCGGGTGGTGGCCGAACCGGCGCCGGCGGCGCTGCTGGCGGGCTTCGGGCCCGACGGGCTGGAACTGGAGCTCGCCTTCAGCGTCGACGCCCCGATGGGCGATCGCCGTCTGGCGCTGTCAGACGTCAACCGGTCGGTTTTGTCTGCTTTGCGCCGCAACGGCATCGAAATACCGTATCCACAACGCGAAATCCGGGTGCTCAACAGCCCAGCCGCGGGGTACACTTCGCGCCAATCCTGACCCCAAAGGGGATATCGCTTTGCTTGACGCTGTTCTGTCCTTTCTCGACACCGGTCTGCTGGACTTCTCCTGGTGGCAGATCGTGATCTACACGCTGCTGACCACGCACATCACGATCGCGGGTGTCACGATCTACCTGCACCGTTGCCAGGCGCACCGGGCGCTGGACCTGCACCCGATCGTCTCGCACTTCTTCCGTGGCTGGCTGTGGCTCACCACCGGCATGGTCACCAAGGAGTGGGCGGCCATCCACCGCAAGCACCACGCGCGCTGCGAGACGCCCGACGATCCCCACAGCCCCCAGACCCGCGGCATTCGCAAGGTGCTGCTGGAGGGCACCGAGCTCTACCGCGCCGAAGCGCGCAATCGCGAGACCATCGAGAAGTTCGGCCACGGCACGCCGGACGACTGGATCGAGCGCAAGGTCTACACGCCGTACTCGTTCCTGGGCGTGTACATCACGCTGCTGATCGACGTCGCCCTGTTCGGCGCGATCGGCCTGACCGTCTTCGCGATCCAGATGCTCTGGATCCCGGTGACCGCCGCCGGCATCATCAACGGCATCGGCCACTACTGGGGTTACCGCAACTGGGATTGCCCCGACGCCAGCACCAACGTGTTCCCCTGGGGCATCCTGATCGGCGGCGAGGAACTCCACAACAACCACCATGCGTTCGCCAGTTCGGCCAAGCTGTCGGCGAAGTGGTACGAGTTCGACATCGGCTGGATGTACATCCGCATCATGAGCCTGCTCGGACTGGCGTCGGTGCGCCGCCTGGCGCCCAAGCCGAAGTTCGCCGCGGCCAAGCCGGTGGTCGACTTCGACACCCTGCAGGCGGTGATCGCTCACCGCTACGACGTGATGGCCGCGTTCGCCGACTCGCTGCGCCGGGCCTGCGCCGACGAGATCCAGCGGCTCGGACAGGCTCGGGCCGCCGATCGCGAGAAGCTCGCCTCCGCGCGTCGCTGGCTGGTGGTCGATGCGGGCAAGTGGACGGCCGAGCAGAAGGCCCGGGTGGCCGACGTGTTCGCCGCGAGCGACAGCGTGCGCAAGCTGGTGGAGATGCGCCAGGAGCTGGCCGCGCTGTGGGATCGCTCCACGCTCAATCGCGAGCAACTGCTCGCCCAGCTGCAGCAGTGGCTGGCCCGTGCCGAGGCGAGCGGTTCGCGCCCCTTGCAGGACCTGGCGCTTCGCGTGCGCAGCTACGCGGCCTGATTTCGCGCCGCCCGTCGGACCCGCCCGACACCGGGCGGGGTCGCGAAGGCGGGGTGGCCCGACGAGGGCGCCCGGTGCGCACCGGAATCGGCAGCCCGGATCGAAACCCCAAACAAAAAGCCCCGCGATCGCGGGGCTTTTCATTGGCGGGCGACGCATCGCCGCGGCGGCCCTTCGGGCCGCTGACGCCTCACTTGATCTTGGTTTCCTTGTACTCGACGTGCTTGCGCGCGATGGGATCGAACTTCTTGATCGCCATCTTTTCCGGCTGGGTGCGCTTGTTCTTCGTGGTGGTGTAGAAATGGCCGGTGCCGGCGGTGGACTCGAGCTTGATCTTGTCGCGCATGGTTCGACGCTCCTATCGGGGACGGTGGGCGGGACTCAGACGGCCTGGCCGCGGGCGCGCAGATCGGCCAGCACGACCTCGATGCCCTTCTTGTCGATCAGGCGCAGCGCCGCGTTGGTGAGACGAAGCCGAACCCAGCGGTTCTCGCCTTCCACCCAGAAACGGCGCGACTGCAGATTCGGCAGAAAGCGACGCTTGGTCTTGTTGTTGGCGTGCGAGACATTGTTGCCAACCATCGGCGCCTTACCGGTCACCTGGCATACGCGGGCCATGATCCACTCCTTGTTCTTGCGCCCCTCCGTGATGCCGGGGGCACGCTGACCGCCGGCCGGCTGATTCGCAAATGGCTGCGACACGCGGGGCGGGTTCGATTGCAAAGCCCTAGATTGTGCGCCGGTTCGGGCGGTTTGTCCAGTGCGTCGTCGGCCGGTTCACAGCCAGCCGCGCTCGGCGAAGGACACGCACCGGTTGCCCGCGACGATCAGGTGATCGAGCACCCCGATGTCGAGCGCGCCCAGCGCGCCCCGCAAGGCCTCGGTGAGCAGGCGGTCGGCGTGGCTGGGTTCGGCCACGCCGGAGGGGTGGTTGTGGGCGAGGATGACCGCGGCCGCGTTCAGCTGCAAGGCCTGCCGGGCGACCTCCCTCGGGTAGACCGCCGTCTGCGACAGGCTGCCTCGGAACAGCTCCCGGGCTTCGATCAGGCGGTTCTGCGCGTCGACGAACACGCCGGCGAAGCACTCGGCGGGTCGGTCGCGCAGCCACAGGGCCAGGAAGCGGCGCACCGAGGCGGGGCAATCGAGCACGTCGCGCTCGGGCAGGTCCTCGAGCTCGGCGCGCCCCACCAGCGCGCTCATCGCGCGCAGCCGGCGCCATCGGCCCTCCGGCACGCCGTTGGGCGGATCGGGGGCGAGCAGCCGGCGCAGCCCGCCGCCGGCGAGCAGATCGCGCCGCGCGCGCCGCAGCGCGGCCGGCCCTTGCGAGCCGTCCAGGGCGAGCGCGAGCAATGCCGCGTCGGGGCAGGCCTCCGGCAAGCCGAGCCAGGCCGGTGCGATCGCCCTGCGGGCCGTGGTGCCGGCCACGGCCGGCGCACGGGCTGACTTACAATCGGGCTCATCCATGACCAACACCCCCCTCGTCGTTGCGGCCGATTCCCACCTGACGCTGCACTACCGGATCAGTCTCGCCGAGAGCGGCGGCGATGTCGTCAGCACTTTCGGCGGTGCGCCGGCCACCTTGCAGATGGGCCTCGGCCAACTGGCCGAGCCGCTGGAACGATGCCTGCTCGGCCTGGCGCAGGGCAGCGAGGCGGCCTTCGATCTCCCGGCCGACCAGGCCTTCGGCCCGCGCAATCCGCAATTGGTGCAGCGGGTCGCCCGCAGCCTGCTCGATCAGCACGCGGCGCCCGACACGGTCTGGGAGCCCGGCGATCTCGTCGAGTTTCCCGGGCCGGACGGTGGCCGGTTCGCCGGGGTGCTCAAGTCGATCGACGAGACCGGCGCGCTGTTCGACTTCAATCACCCGCTGGCCGGCCACGCGGTGCGGTTCGAGGTGCGCATCATCGCGGTGCTCTGACAGCGTCCGCTGGTCCGCGCCGATGCCCCGTCCGTCCGCCTCGACTGAACCAGGAGCCTCCGAGATGCAAGCCCTGCTCGCGCAGCCGCGCGGTTTCTGCGCCGGCGTCGATCGTGCGATCGAGATCGTCGAGCGCGCGCTGGCCCAGCACGGCGCACCGATCTACGTGCGGCACGAGATCGTCCACAACGACCACGTGGTCGCCGATCTGCGGGCGAAGGGCGCGGTGTTCGTCGACGAGCTCGATCAGGTCCCGGCGGGGGCGACGGTGATCTTCTCGGCGCACGGCGTGTCGCGCGCGGTGCGCGACGAGGCGCAGGCGCGGGGCCTTCGGGTCTTCGACGCGACCTGCCCGCTCGTCACGAAGGTGCATGTCGAGGTCGCGCGGATGCGGCGCGAGGGGCGCGAGGTGGTGATGATCGGCCACGCGGGACACCCCGAGGTGGAGGGCACGATGGGTCAGGCCGACGGCGGCATCCATCTGGTCGAGACCACCGCCGACGTCGCGCGTCTGCGGGTGGCCGATCCGACGAGATTGGCCTACGTGACGCAGACCACGCTGTCGGTGGACGACTGTCGCGAGGTGATCGACGCGCTGCGCGCGCGCTTTCCCGAGATCGCCGAACCGAAGAAGCAGGACATCTGCTACGCCACGCAGAACCGGCAGGACGCGGTCAAGTTCATGGCGCCGCAATGCGACCTGGTGCTGGTAATCGGCTCGCCCACGAGCTCGAACAGCAACCGCCTGCGCGAAGTGGCCGAGAAGATGGGCTGCGAGGCCCACCTGATCGGCTCGGCCGAGGCGCTCGATCCCGCGTGGCTCGCGGGGCGTCGGCGAATCGGCGTGACGGCGGGCGCCTCGGCCCCCGAGAAGCTGGTCACCGAACTGCTGCAACGTCTGCGCTCACTCGGCGTGGATCGCGTGCAGCAGCTGCCCGGGGTGCACGAGGACACCGCGTTTCCGTTGCCCAAGGGGCTCTCGCGGCCCGCGGGCTGAGCGCACCGAAAGCGGAAAAATCTCACGCGATTTCAGAGCGAACGCTCGCTCGCGAAATTGCGCCGCCTGTCCGTTTCGAGTCGCGTTCGTCGGTCAGTGATCGCACCATCGGGAGGCGCTGCCTAGACTCCGTCGCAAAGGAGTCGAGCAATGAGAGCCCGTGGATTCTCGCTTATCGAGTTGATGATCGTGGTGGCGATCGTCGCGATCTTGTCGTCGGTCGCGATGCCGTCCTACCGTGACTACACGATCCGCTCGCAGCTCGTCGAAGCCACCAATGCGCTGGCCGACATGCGCGTTCGGATGGAGCAGTTCTACGCCGACAACCGGACCTACGGCGGCGGCGCCTGTGGCGTCGCGATGCCGGTGCTCGAGCGCTTCACGCTGGCCTGCGCCACGACCAACGCCGGACAGGGCTACACGATCACCGCGAACGGCAGCGGGACGGTCAACGGGTTTCGCTACTCGGTCGACCAAGCGAACAACCGCGTGACGATCGCCTGGGGGTCCTCGTGGGGCGCGGTGCCCGCCACCGGGGCCACGCGGTGGCTGATCAAGAAGGAATGACGCCGTGATCGTGCGAGCCCCTCGTGTGCGCCGGCAGGCCGGCTTCTCGATGGTCGAGATCGTGATCACCTTGCTGGTCAGCGCGATCCTCGTCCGGCTGGCGGCGCCCTCGTTCGGCAACTGGATCGGCAACCAGCACGTGCGCACCACCGCCGAAGCGGTGCTGCACGGCTTGAACCTCGCGCGCGCCGAAGCGCTGCGTCGCAATGCCAGGGTGCTGTTCACGATGGCCGGCGCCAACGGCGGCGAGAGCGCCTGGCAGGTCTGCCCGGTGGGTCCGGGGATTCTCGCGTGCGATCCGCTGCAGCCGGTGATCCAGGTGCGCGATGGCGGCGAGGAATCGGGCAATGCGCGCATCGGCGCCACCACCAACGCGGGCCTGACCGTGCCGGGTGCGTTCGGCGGTGGACTGAGCCCGGGCACCGGCGTGCCGGTGGCGGTGATGTTCGATGGCCGTGGCCGATTGGTGAATGCGGCGGGCTGGGTGAACACCGTGCGGGTCGACGTGCGCAACCTCGCGCTGGCCACGGCGGACGAACGGCGCATGTCCGTGGTGGTCAATGCGAGCGGCGGGGCACGGATGTGCGACCCGCAGGCCGGTGCGGGCAACCCGCGGGCGTGTTGAGGAGCTGGCAGGTGATGGTGTCGAAGAATCGATTCGGACGACGCAACGGCCCCCGGCCGGTGTCCGTGCGTGGCGCGCAGTCCGGCGTGGTGCTGCTGGAGGCCCTGATCGCGATCCTGATCTTCTCGCTGGGCATCCTCGGCGTGGTCGGGATGCAGGCGCGTTCGGTCCAGCTGATGACCGAAGCGACCTTCCGGGCCCAGGCGGCGCAGTCGGCCTCGGACCTGCTGGCGGAGATGTGGACGGCCGACCCCGGACAACGGGCGAACCTGTACGACAGCACCAGCGGCAGCCCGACGCGTTACCTGCAGTGGAGGTCGCGGCTGATCACCGGCAGTGCCTCGCTGCCCGGTGTGGCCTCCAACCCCCCGGTGGTCACCGTGAACACGCAGCAGATTCCCTACTCGGCGGTCGGCGCCGGCAACCAGACCTTCTCGGCGGTCACGATCACGGTGTTTTGGCAGCCGCCGGGCGTGTCCACGCCGAGTTCGTACACGACGACCGCGATGATCCTGGAGCCGCAATCATGATCGGGCAGCATCGACAGCGCGGTTTCTCGCTGCTGGAACTGATGGTGGCGATGGTGATCGCGATGATCGCCTCGCTCGCGATCTTCCAGACGGTCTCGGTCAGCGAGGAGCGCAAGCGCAGCACCACCAGCGGCAGCGAAGGGCTGCAGGCCGGGGTCTTCGGGCTGGCGTCGCTCGAGCGCTCGATCACGAACGCCGGCTACAACCTGACGGTGATCAGCGACCCGGGCTATACCTCGCCGACGCGGATCGTCACGCCGGGCACCGGCTACACGTTGTCGACCGACCGGCCGCCCCGCCCCGAGTTCCACATCGGCTGCACGTTCACGATCGGCGGGATCAACTACCGGACCGCCCCGTTGGTGGCGATGGATGGCGGCGACGGGTTCACCTCCGACACGATGCTGATCTTCAGCGGCAGCAGCGCCAACGTGCCGCTGCCGGCGGTCGTCGAGACGGGCGGTCTCGCCGCCGGCTCGAACACGATCCGGCTGCGTTCGACGCATGGCTTCAATGTCGGCGACTGGGTGATGGTCTACGAGCAGAGCACCGTCGTGAACGTTGGCACTGCGCGTCCCAGCGGCTGCACGCTCGCCCAGGTGACCGGCCTGCCGATGGCGCCGGCGATCAGCCCGGCCGACATCACGATCAGTGCCCCGACGGTCGCGCTGTACCAGGAGCCGGTGGTGATCAACCTGGGGCCGCGCCCCTCCCTCGAGCAGTTCTCGGTCGACGCCAACGGCCGGCTGGTGGTGCAGGACCTGCTGAACAATACGCCGGCGCAGGTGCTGACCGAGAACGTGGTCTCGATGCAGGTGCAGCTTGGCATCGACGTCGGCAACGACGACGTGATCGACGAGTGGATCAACCCGCCGGCGGCCTACGTGAACCTGAACAACCCGCCGAACCCGCTGCCGAACAACGTGACCTCGAACCTGCCCATCCCCGGCGGCGCGCGGGCGATCCACCAGATCAAGGCGATCCGGGTCGGCCTGCTGGTGCGCAGCCCGCAGTTCGAGCGGCCGGACGCGAGCGGCAACTGCACGACGACGCCGGCCGGTCCGTTCCAGGTGCTGCCGGCGCGGGCCGGCGCCGCGGGCAACAACCTGCCGGACATGCCCTCCAGCGGCAACTACAACCTGGCGGGCGACCAGCGCTGCTTCCGCTACAACACCGTCACCTCGGTGGTCACGATGCGTAACGCGATCCTCAGCGAAATGTAGGCCTGCGATGCGATCCTTCTCCTTCCACGAAAGCCGACTTCCCGGGTTGCGCCGTGCCCAGCGCGGGGCCTCGCTGATCGTCGCGCTGGTCTCGCTGGTGGCGATGATCGCCGCCGCGTTCGCGCTGTTCCGGTCGGTCGACAGCGCGAACATGGCCTCGGCGAACTACCAGTTCCAGCGCAGCGCCGAGCAGAACACCGACCTCGCGGTCAACGAGGCCTTGCTGGCGTATCTGCAGTCGCACCCCACCGCGGGCCTGAACGTGATGGACCGCAACAACGACACCGCGGCGGTCAACTACTACGCGATCCAGCGGCCGCAGAACGCCGACGGCATCCCCGACGTGCTGGCGAACCTGCCGGCCCCGACCTGGGGCGTCAGCGGGCCGAACGCCACCGGCTGGCCCGGTGAGCAGGTGGATGCGCAGTCCCGGCAATTGCGGCGCTACGTGATCGAGCGCCTGTGCACCGCGGCCGGTCCGGCCACGCCGAACACCTGCCGACTCTACGAATACCAGTTCCCCCGGAATTGCCAGAACAACTGCAGCGCGGGTACCTCCGAGTGGCTCCCCTTCGTGCGGATCACCGTCCGCATCGATGGACCGAAGAACGCCACCGCGTACTCGCAGCTGTTCATGAAGGGCGACTGAGTGGCCAGGGACCGACGATGAACGACGAATCGAGGAGCATGTTCATGGGCCATTCCGTATCCACCTCGCGGCGCCTGCTGGCGATCGCGGTGATCGTCGCGCACGAGTGCCTGCCACTGTCGGTGGCGTTCGCGCAGACCCTGCAGGACCAGCCCCTGTTCACGGTGTCGAGCGTGCAGCCGAACCTGATGCTGACGCTGGACAACTCGGGGTCGATGTTGTGGCAGTTCGCGCCGATGTACACCTCGGCCAACAACACGAAGCGCTGCTACACGAACTACCAGTACAACCGGCTGTTCTACAACCCGAACAACACCTATCTGCCGCCGGTGAAGGCCGACGGCTCGCGCTATCCGGATTCGAGCTACACGAACGCGTGGCTCAATGGCTTCCAGACCTCGGCCGGCACCTGGGACCTGTCGGTGAACTTCCCCGCGGTGACGAACTACGGGACCTCGGTGAGCGGCAACGACCCGCGCCGCAGCACCAGCATCGCCAACGTGTCCGCGTACTACCACCTGTACTCCGGCACCTCGCCGGCGACGCCCGACCCGAAGACCTGCTATTCGGACACGAGCTATACCCAGGTCTCCGTGAACACCCAAACCGCCGCGCAGAAGACCAACTTCGCGAACTGGTTCAGTTACTACCGCACCCGCGTGAACGCGATGAAGAGTTCGGCCGGTGAGGCCTTCCGGGTGGTGGACGACAGCTTCCGGGTGGGCTTCCACACGATCAACAACCCGACCTCCACCGGTACCTCGGGCGGATTCCTGCCGCTGGCCACGTTCACCGGCGCGCACCGCACGAACTGGTACACCCGCTTCTACCAGCAGATCCCGGGCAGCGGCACGCCGCTGCGCGCGGCGCACGAGCGCATCGGCGAGTACTACCGCACCGGCGCCAGCCCGGCCGGGGGCTCGGTGGCCGACCCGATCCAGTACAGCTGCCAGCAGAACTACCACATCCTGACGACCGACGGTCAGTGGAACGGCGCGGGGGCCTCGGGTTCCTCGGGCACCGCCAATCACGACAACACCGTGCCATCCACCAACCCGCTGCTGCCGGCGGCGCTGAGCGCGGAGTTCGGCACCTCGATCACGGCGGGCTCGAACTGGCCCCGCCCCTACCGCGAGAAGTCGGGCTCCGGCTCGACGAACACCTTGTCGGACATCTCCGCGTACTACTGGATGACCGACCTGCGTCCGTCGATGCCGAACAACGTGTTCACCTCGGCGTCGAACCCGGCGAGCTGGCAGAACATGGTGACGTTCGGCCTGGCGTTCTCGGAACAGGGCACGGTCAACTATCCGACCGGCCTGCAGGCGATCATCGACGGCACCGCCGACTGGTCGGTGCCCGCGGCCGATTCCGCGAGCGCGGTGGACGATCTCTGGAAGGCCTCGCTGATCGGGCATGGCGAGTTCTTCAGCGTGGCCTCGCCGAAGGAGCTGGTCGACGCCTTCGGCCGTGCGATCACCGAGATCCAGGCGCGGCAGGGCTCGAACTCGGGGGCGGTGCTCACCGGCAGCGACTTCGCCGTGGGCGCCCCGGTGGCCTTCCGCGCGCAGTACAAGTCCGGCGAGTGGACCGGCGACCTCCAGGCGCGCAACGTCGATCCCAGTTCGGGTTCGATCTCGCCGACCGCGGTGTGGCGCGCCCAGGACCAGCTCGAGAACCAGGTGCTGCCCGCGGGCCCGGGCGGCGGCTGGTCGACCAAGCGCAAGATCGTCACCCGCACGAACTCGTCACTGACGGGCACCGCGGTGCGTTTCCGCGAGCCGGGCGCGAGCGGCGCCGGCGGCAGCATCACCACCACCCAGGCGGCGGCGCTCGACCCGGACACGACCACGGCGCGCCAGGTGCTGGAGTACCTGCGGGGCGACCGCACCAACGAGGACACGGTGTCGGTGGTGAAGTCGTTCCGGCGCCGCGCCTACGTGCTGGGCGACATCGTCAACTCCGAGCCGCGCTACGTCGGCAAGCCCAACGAGCCGTACTCCGACGCGTACCACCCGGGTTACGGCGGCTTCAAAACCAGCAAGGGCGGACGCACCCCGACCGTCTACGTCGGCGCCAACGACGGCATGCTGCACGCCTTCAAGGGCACCGTCGGCGATGCCGACTCTGGCGACGAGAAGTGGGCCTACATCCCCAGCTTCCTGTTCACGAACACCGTCGAGGGTCTGGTCGGCCTGACCTGGCGGCCCAGTGACCCGCTGCCCAACAAGTTCCAGCACCGCTATCGTGTCGACCAGACTCCCACGGTTCGCGACGTCGACTTCAATCGCGTGGGCAGCACCGGCGGTGGCGGCGACTGGCGCACCCTGCTCGTGTCGGGCATGAACAAGGGCGGGCGCGGTTACTTCGCGCTGGACATCACCGACCCCGATGCGGCCAGCGAGGACGCCCTGCGCAGCAAGGTGCTCTGGGAGTTCGACGGCAGCCAGACCGGCGATCAGGCCAAGCTGGGCTACACCTATGGCCAGCCGCTGGTGATCTACACGACCGTGGGCTGGATGGTCGCGGTGTCCTCGGGTTACCAGAACAGCACCGGCACCGGTCATATCTGGCTGCTCGATCCGCGCAACGGCAACGTGATCAAGCGGCTGGACGTCACCGGTGGCTCGGCCGCCGACCCGATCGGTCTGGCGCACATGGAGGTGTACTTCCAGAGCGATCGCGAGCAGCTCGTGCAGCAGCTGTACGCCACCGACCTGAAGGGCAACGTCTGGCGCTTCGACCTGTCCGCGTCCACCGTGGCGAGCTGGCCGTCCAACGGAACGAAGATCGCATCCGTGGGCGCGCCGATCACCTCGGCGCCGGCGATCGCGGTGAACCCGCGGGACCGTTCCGAGCGCTGGGTGTACTTCGGCACCGGCCAGATCCTGGCGACCAGCGACCTCTCCAACGGCACCACCCGCACGTTCTACGCGATCAAGGACGGCAGCGCCTCGCAGCCGGGCACCTTCAGTTCGCCTTTGGGCCGCAGCGACCTGGCCGCGGTCACGGCCAGCGGTTCCGCGCCGCAAGGCACCGCGGTGAAGGGCTGGTACATGGACATGACCGCCGCTGGCGGCGGGCAGATCACGATCTCGCCGCACGTTGCACGCGGCGTGGTGATGTGGGCCACCACGGTCCCCACCACCGATCCGTGCTCCCCCGGCGCGACCTCGGTGTTCTATGCCCGTGAGATGGGGGCGGCCACCAACCGCATCGCCAACGGCAGCCTGTACGTGACGATGAACGCGCCGGTGACCAAGCTGCAGGTGGCGCAGAGCCGCGATGCGGCCGGTGGCACCAGCACCCAGCGCAAGCAGCTGATGATCGCCTCGACCTCGGGCGCGGACATCATCGTCGACGTGAACCTGCGGGTGGTCCTCACCGGGGGGCGCAGCAACCTGAGGTTCGTCACGACCCAGTAGCGCCCCGGTGACGGTCTTCGTGGCCGCGGACGGCGCTACACTGGGCGCCTTCCCGGCCACGCGATGACCTCACCATGTCCCTGATCGACGAGACCCACGCCGCCGAACTCACCAGCTGGGTGAGCGGCGCCCAGCAGCCAGGCGGCGATTTTCCGATCCAGAACCTGCCCCACGGGGTGTTCCGGCGCCGTGGCAGCCACGAAGCCTGGCGTGGCGGTGTCGCGATCGGCGACCAGGTGCTCGACATGGCGGCCGCCAGCGCGGCCGGCCTCTTCGCCGGCGAGGCGGCCGGCCCCGCCAGTCATGCGGGAGCCGCCTCGTTGAACGGGCTGATGGCACTGGGTCCAGCGGCCTGGCAGGCGCTGCGCCTGGCCCTGTCGCGGGGGCTTCGCACCGGCGCCGCCCGCCAGGCCGACTGGGCCGGCTGTCTCGTCCCGATGACCCAGGTCGAACTCACCGTCCCCGCGCGCATCGGCGACTACACCGACATGTACACGTCGGTCTATCACGCCACGAACATCGGCCGGCTGTTCCGCCCGGACAACCCGCTGATGCCCAACTTCAAGTGGTTGCCGATCGGCTACCACGGGCGTGTCAGCTCGATCGCGGTGTCCGGCCAGCGTTTTCCCCGACCGCGCGGGCAGATCCTGCCGCCGGGTGCCACGACGCCCGTCTTCAGCCCCTGCAAGCGGCTCGACTACGAGCTCGAGCTGGGCATCTGGGTGGGCCAGGGCAATGCGATCGGCGAGGCCGTGCCCTTGGCCGATATCGAGCGTCACACCTTCGGGCTGTGCCTGCTCAACGACTGGTCGGCACGCGACATCCAGTCCTGGGAGTACCAGCCGCTGGGCCCCTTCCTCGCCAAGAGCTTCGCGACCACCATCTCGCCGTGGATCGTGACGATGGCGGCGCTGGCGCCGTACCGTTGCGCCTGGACGCGCGCCGCCGAGGATCCCCAACCCCTCGCGTATCTCGAGGATCCGGCGATCCGGGCCCGGGGCGCCTTCGACATCACGATCGAGGCGTGGCTGGAGTCGTCGACGATGCGCTCGGCGGGGGCGTCGCCCGCGCGGCTCTCGCACACCAGCTTCCGTCACGCCTACTGGACGATCGGCCAGATGGTCGCGCACCACACGGTCGGCGGATGCAACCTGCAGCCGGGTGACCTGATCGGCACCGGCACCCAGTCGGGCCCGGATGCCGCCGCCGAGGGCGGCGCATTGATCGAACTGTCCGTCGGGGGCAAGAACCCGGTCACCCTGGCCAATGGCGAGACCCGCACCTTCCTTGAAGATGGCGACAGCGTCATCCTGAAGGCCTGGTGCGAGCGCGAAGGGTTCGCGCGGATCGGCTTCGGCGACTGCCGCGGAACGGTTCTTCCAGCGGCCTGAGGACCCGTCCCGGGTAAGCACCCGGGGCCGACCGGGCTCAAGCTGGTCGCCGGGCGGTCGATACCGTCCACAGGCGGGCCTGCGATCGTGCGGGCGCGCCCTGTGAAGGATGTCCCCGATGGCGATCGAACCCGATGACTGGCGTGATCCCGCCGCCTACGCCCAGCGCCTGAGCGTGCAGGCGGAGCTGCTGGCCCTGAACGCGATGATGGAATCCGCTCGAGGCGGGGACCGCGACGGCCATTGGCAGCGTCTGGCCGCGGAGGCCCGGGAACTCGCGCGCTGCGGGCGCGAGGCGGCACTTCGCCATCAGCGGGAGCGCGAGGCCGAGCAGGCGGTGGGTCGATTGATCGATGAGGGCCTGGCCGGCGCGCCGATCGAGGCCGACGAGGCCTTCGACACGGCGGCGCGTCTCGCCGGTTTCACGGTGTTGCTCGAGAGCCGCCTGGCACGGCCGCACTGAGGGCAGTTGGAGGCGTCGGCCGGGGCGGCCCGGCAAGTTCGACCCGGGAAGCGCCATTGGGGCGCGGGCTCGGCGCGGATGCGGGCCTGCCTAGTGGGAATTCTTGGTGCCGGAGAGAAGACTCGAACTTCCGACCTTCGCATTACGAATGCGCTGCTCTACCAACTGAGCTACACCGGCCCGTGATCACCCCGCAGGGCGTACACAGCCCTCAATTATAGCCGGTTCCTCTGCGCACAATCCAGTGGCCCGGCGGACGGTGGGCCGAAGCGGTCGGCCAGCGCATCCGCGACGGTGGGGTAGCCAAGCCGCACGCGCAGTTCCCGTTTCAGCCGGCGGTTGGCCAGCCGCCGCGATTCGCTCATGAACGACAACAGCGCGGGCGAGACGCGGCGCGCGAGTTCGTCGCGCGGCAGCCGGGGCGGCCGGGGCAGGCCTGCGGCGTCGGCGACGGCATCGAAGTACTGCCCCATCTTCCATTCGGTGTCATCGACCGCGTGCACGACGCGGGCGCAGCGTCCGCGCCACAGTGCCGCCAGGGCGATGCGCGCGAGGTCATCGGCGTGGATGTGGTTGGTGTGGACGTCCTCGTCGTCGGCCAGGGCCGGCGTGCCCGCGCGCAGGCGGTCCAGCGGCAGCCGGTCGTGCGCGTAGATGCCGGGAACCCGCAGCACGCTGGCGATCGGGGCGAGGCGGCTGCGGGTGCTGGCCCGCCAGAGCCGTTCGGCGGCCACCCGCCGGATCGCCCGCGCGGTGCCGGGCGCCACCGGCCGGGTCTCGTCGAAGACAGCCCCGGCCGCGTCGCCGTAGACGCCGGTCGTGCTGATGTAGACCCACCGCGGCCGCCGCGGCTGCCTCGGGGGGGCGACGAGCCCGGACCGTCGCGTCGTGGGGCGGGCCGCGTGGGCCGCGCCGATCGCGGCCAGCAGCCGCCCCAGCCGGGGATCGCCGCTGCCCTCGGCCGGGGGAGGGGCCAGGTGGATCAGCCGATCGGCGAGGCCGCCCAGGCGTCGGGTGTCGCGGGTGTCGAGATCGACCCGCAGCACCGCCACGCCGATCGCCCTGAGGGCCTGCGCCTTGTCGGCGCTGCGCACGGTGCCGATCACCCGCAGGCCCTGCGCGAGCAGATGCCGCGCGATGCGGGTGCCGACGTCCCCGCAGCCCACCAGCAGGACCGGTCGCGCGCGGAATCGGCGCGGCAGCGCGGGATAGAATCGGGGCCGTTGACGCATCCGGCAATTATCGCCGCAACCCCGCATCCGCCCTCGACATGGCCTTCACCGTCACCGTACAACCCAGCGGCCGTCAGTTCAGCGCCGACTCCGACCAGACGATCCTCGACGCCGCGCTGGCCCAGTCGGTGGTGTTGCCGTATGGCTGCAAGAACGGGGCCTGTGGCTCGTGCAAGGCGCGGTTGGTCAGCGGAGAGGTCGAGCTCGGACCGCACAGCGCGAAGGCGCTCTCCGCGGAGGATGCCACCCGCGGCATGACGCTGCCGTGCTGCGCCCGGCCGCGAGGCGACGTCGTGATCGAGGCCCGCGTGGTGGCCGGCGCCGGCGACATCGCGCTGCGTCGGATGCCCTGCCGGATCTCGTCGATCACCGAGGTGGCGCCCGACGTGCGGATCCTGCGGCTGCAATTGCCCGCCAACGAGCGGCTGCAGTACCTGGCCGGGCAGTACATCGAGTTCATCCTGAAGGACGGCACGCGGCGCAGCTACTCGATGGCGAGCGCCCCGCACCTGGCCGATCAGCTCGAGCTGCACATCCGGCACATGCCGGGCGGGCGATTCACCGACCCGCTCTTCGGCGCCACGACACCGGCGCTGAAGGAGCGAGACATCCTGCGTCTGGAAGGGCCGATGGGCACCTTCTTCCTGCGCGAGGAGAGCGACAAGCCGATCGTGCTGCTGGCCAGCGGCACCGGGTTCGCGCCGATCAAGGCGGTGATCGAGCACGCGATCCATCGGGGCATCCGGCGGCCGATGCGCCTGTACTGGGGCGGGCGGCGCCCGCGCGATCTGTACCTCGCCAGCCAGTGCGAGCAGTGGGCCCGCGAGCTGCCGGACTTCCGCTACGTGCCGGTGGTGTCCGATGCGCTGCCCGAGGACGGCTGGCAGGGGCGCATCGGTTTCGTCCACCAGGCGGTGATCGACGACTTCCCGGATCTCTCGGGTCACCAGGTCTACGCGTGCGGCGCCCCGATCGTCGTCGAATCCGCGCGTCGCGATTTCACCGCGCGCTGCGCTCTGCCGCCCGACGAGTTCTTCGCCGACGCCTTCACCTCGGCGGCCGACGGCGGCTGAGGCCAGGCGCGCGTCTGGCCGGCGAGCGGGGCGCAATAGGCCCGCTCGTCGGTCGCACTGTCACCACTTCCCGACAAACCGTCGCTGTCACCGGCCGGTCGAAGCACTCACTTCGACCGTTCGTCGTCCGCCGATGCCGGATCGGCGGAAGTTGTGACGGATTGCCTGTGGCCGGCTTCGAGAATCGGTGCGTTCCCCCACCACCGAGTCGAGACAGCCCGAGATGCCCACCGCGACCACCCCCACACCGCCCACCCCCACGAACCTGATCGAACCCACCGGCAGCACCTCGACCGGCCTGGACGCGCTCGTCGCCCTGATCACCGACGACCCCGGATTGCAGCGCAAGGTGCCGCTGGCCGAGATCTACGCCGGTGCGAGCGCCGCGGACGCGATGAACGTGATGATCGTCGAGGCGATCCGCGCGACCGGGGTGGCGAACAACGGCGACCTGACCGCCGCGGACCTGTACGACGTCAATGCCTGGCTGCGCGCCAACCGGCTGGACGCGTTCACGATCCAGCATGGTGATGACGAAGGCAGCCAGGAGACCGGCTTTCACCTGGTGCAGAACGACGGCGCCACCACGAAGCTGTTCGAACGCAATGCGGTCAACACCGTGGCCGACGGGATCTACCACCTCGCCTTCGAAATCCGCTGCGGACAGTTCCTGAACGAGGACGGCGATGCGAACGCGAAGCTGACCCAGGTGGCGAACTGGCTCAGCGGACTGCTCGCGACCGATCTGGCGGCAGACACCTTGGACAACGCGGCGGTCGACGCCTATGTCGAGGGCAGCACCGGCACCGGGTTGGACCGCGTCGTGCTCGCGATCACGACGGACGAAGGGCTCAACCGGAAGATCTCGAACGCTGACATCCGCGCGGGCGCCACCGCGGCCGACGCGATGAACCACCTGATCGTCGACGCGATCCGCGCCACCGGCGTGGCGAACAATGGCGACATCAGCATCGCCGACCTGCGCGACATGAACGCATGGCTGCGCGAGAACCACCTGACCGAGTGGACCGCCTGGCACGGCGACGACGAGGAAGGCGAGGAGACCGGCTTTCACCTCGTGCAGGACGACGGCGCGAATGGTCGCCTGTTCGAACGCAATGCGGTCGACACCGTGGCCGACGGCCTGTACCACCTCGCGTTCGAGATCTGCGACAACCAGCTGCTCAACGAGGACGGCAACGCCAACGCCTCGCTTCGTTCGGTCTCGACCTGGCTGAACGGCCTGCTGGCGGCGGACTTCGCCGCGGGCACGCTGGTCAATGCCGCCGTCGACCCGTATGCCGAGGGAACGACCGGCACCGGCTTGGACCAGCTCGTGCGGATCATCACCACCGACGAGGGCTTGAACCGGAAGATCGCCACGTCCGAGATCCACGCCGGCGCGATGGCCGCCGACGCGATGAACGCGCTGATCGTCGAGGCGATCCGGGCGACAGGCGCGGCCGACGGCGGCGCGATCGATGTCGACGAGGTGCGCGAGCTCAACACGTACCTGAGGGACAACCACCGCCAGGCCTGGGTCGATCTGCACGGCGACGACGAGGATGGCCAGGAGACCGGCTTTCATCTCGTGCAGAACGACGGCGCCAGCACGAGGCTCTTCGAGCGCAACGCGGTCAACACGATCGCCGATGGTCTGTACCACTTCGGCTTCGAGATCCAGCGCAACCGGCTGGTCAACGAGGACGGCGACGCCAACGCGAGCCTGCGTTCGGTCGCCGACTGGCTCAATGGCCTGCTGGCCGAGGACCTCGCCGATGGCAGCCTGATGACCGGTACCCCCGGCGACGGGCTGTTGTTCTAGGGGCGCGTCCGCCGAGGCGGTCGACGCGGATCACACGTCGTCTTCGTGGCGGTGAATCTGCTCGATCTCCTCGCGCGTGTCGACGTCGAGCACCGCGGCGATGATCACGGCGGTGGGGATCGTGAAGATCCCCACGCCGAAGATCAGCATCACGCCGGCGATCAGGCGGCCCAATCCGGTGATCGGCACCATGTCGCCGTAGCCGGTGGTGGTCAGCGAGACGACCGCCCACCAGAAGGCCGCCGGAATCGACGAGAACACCTGCGGCTGCGCGACCCGCTCGGCGAAATACAGCGCGATGCCGGCGAAGAACAGCAGCAACAGCATCATCACGATGCCGATCACCAGCATCTCGATGCGCCGTTTCAATGCCAGCCGGATCGCGTCGACCAGGTGCGCGTAGCGATCCAGCCCCAGCACGTGCAGCAAGCGCAACAGGCGCAGCGTGCGCAGCGCGCGCAGGTCGAACGAGGCGGTCATCGTCGCCAGCACCAGCACATCGATGATGCTCAGCGGCCGCAGCAGGTAGCGCAGGCGTCCGCCCACCGGGTGCTGGAAACCCGGGCGTTCGACGATCGTCCACACCCTGACGAGCAGCTCGAGCAGCAGCAGCGCCATCGACAGGCGTTCGAAGCGCCGGAACCAGGGATGCCATGCCGCCTCCAGGCTGGGCACGCTTTCGAGCACCACCGCGGCGGCGTTGAGCACGATCAGCAGCGCGATCGCGCGATTGATCCAGATGCCCAGCGACGAGGCCTGCCTCGGCGTGTGAAGGATCGTCGACAGCTTGGCTCGGGCGCGCATCCGGGCTCCTGGGGGTGAGGGCCGTCGATGGCGGGCCGCTGTCGATCAGGCGGCCGACTCCTCGCCGAGGTAGGCCGCACGCACCTTCGGATCGTCGAGCATCTGCTTGGCGTCGCCGGTCAGCGTGATCTGGCCCGAATCCATCACGTAGCCACGCGTGGCGGCCTGCAGCGCGAGCCTCGCGTTCTGCTCGACCAGCAGGATCGTGACCCCCTGCGAGGAGACGGTGCGCACCACCTCGAAGATCTTCTCGACCATGATCGGCGACAAGCCCATCGACGGCTCGTCCAGCAGCAGCAGGCGCGGGCGGCTCATCAGCGCGCGCGCCATCGCGAGCATCTGCTGCTCGCCCCCGGACATCGTGCCGGCCAGCTGGTCGGCGCGCTCCTTCAGTCGCGGGAAGGTCTCGAACATTTTCTCGACGTCCTGCGCGATGCCGTCCTTGTCGTTGCGGATGTAGGCACCCATCAACAGATTCTCGACGATCGTCATCCGCGCGAAGACACCCCGGCCCTCGGGCACCATCGCCAGGCCACGCCCGACCAGCGCGTGCGCGCCGGTGCCGGCGATCGAGCGCCCCTCGTAGCGCACGTCGCCCCCGGCGTACGGCAGCGAGCCGGTGACCGCCTTCAGCGTGGTGGTCTTGCCGGCGCCGTTGGCGCCGATCAGCGCGACGAGCTCGCCGCTGTGCACCTCAAGATCGACACCCTTGACCGCCTGGATGCCGCCGTACGCGACCTTCAGGCCCTGGATCTGCAACAGCGCCTCAGGCATGGCTCGCTCCCAGGTAGGCCTCGATCACCGCGGGGTCACGCTGGACCTCCGAGGGCACGCCCTCGGCGATCCGCTTGCCGTAGTCGAGCACCGTCACGCGGTCGCACAGACCCATCACCAGCTTCACGTCGTGCTCGATCAGCAGGATCGTGCGACCGTCCTTGCGGATGTTCTCGAGCAGCCCGCGCAGCGACAGCTTCTCGGTCGCGTTCATCCCGGCGGCCGGTTCGTCCAGCGCGAGCAGCTTCGGCTCGGTGGCGAGCGCGCGCGCGATCTCGAGGCGCCGCTGGTCGCCGTACGACAGCGTGCGCGCCTGGTAGTCGGCGTAGCGCGCGATGCCGACGTAGTCGAGCAACTCGAGCGCGCGCGACCGGATGGCCGCCTCCTCGGCGCGCTCGAATCGGGTCTTGAACACCGCGCCCCAGACGCCGCTGCGGGTGCGCACGTGGCGGCCGACCATCACGTTCTCGAGCGCCGTCATCTCGCCGAACAGCCGGATGTTCTGGAAGGTGCGCGCGATGCCGGCCTGCGCGACGGTGTGCACCGCGGTCGGTTCGTAGCGCTGGCCATCGAGCGTGAACTCGCCGGAGTCCGGCGTGTACAGGCCGGTGATCACGTTGAAGAACGTGGTCTTGCCCGCACCGTTGGGCCCGATCAGGCCGTAGATCTGGCCTCGCAGGATCTGCATGCCCACGTCGGAGAGCGCCTGCAGGCCACCGAAGCGCTTGTTCACGCCCTTCACGGACAGCAGGGTGTCGGCTTGCGAAGACATCGTCGGCTCCTCGCGCTCAGGTCTTGCCGTGCCGCGGCGCGGGCCACAGCCCCTCGGGTCGGCGTAGCATGATCAGCACCATCGCCAGCCCGAACACGAGCATCCGCAGGGCTTCGGGCGCGACGATCTCGGTGCCGAACAGGGACTCCTGCACCGGCTTGGCCGCGTAGCGAAGCACCTCGGGAATCGCGTACAACAGGACCGCGCCGAGGATCACGCCCGGCACGTGCCCCATGCCGCCAAGCACCACCATCGCGACGATCACGATCGACTCGGACAGCACGAAGCTCTCGGGCGAGACGAAGCCCTGGAACGACGCGAACATCGCACCGGACACCCCGCCGAACGAGGCCCCCATCGCGAACGCGAGCAGCTTCACGTTGCGGGTGTTGATGCCCATCGCCTTCGCGGCGATCTCGTCCTCGCGGATCGCCATCCAGGCACGGCCGAGGCGCGAGTCCTGCAGCCGGATCGTCGTGATGATCACCAGCACCGTCAGCACCAGGAACAGGTAGTAATACAGCTGCACCGACTGCAGTTCGAAGCCCCCGATCGTCAGTGGTTCGGACAGGTTCCAGCCGGCGACGCTGACCGGATCGATGTTGCTGATCCCCTGCGGGCCGTTCGTGATGTTCACCGGCGCGTTCAGGTTGTTCATGAAGATCCGGATGATCTCGCCGAAGCCGAGCGTGACGATCGCGAGGTAGTCACCGCGCAGCCGCAGGGTCGGGGCGCCCAGCAGCGCGCCGAACAACGCGGCGAGCGCCGCCGCCAGCGGGATCACCAGCCAGACCGACAGGTGCAGTCCGTTGGGAAAGGCCGCGGCGATCCACTCGAAGTTCTCCATCAGGTGCGGCGAGGACAGCAGCGCGTACAGATAGGCCCCGACCGCGTAGAACGCGACATAGCCGAGATCGAGCAGGCCGGCGTAGCCCACGACGATGTTCAGCCCCAGCGCGAGCATGATGTACAGCAGCGCGAAGTCGAGCATGCGCACCCACGCGTTGCCGGCCAGACCGACCAGCAGTGGCAGCACCAGCAGCACGACCGCGAGCACCGCGGTGGCGGTGTAGGCGGCCTTCGGGTTGTCGGCCCACTGGGGAAAGAAGGTCTTCATCGTGTCGTCCTCACGCCCGATCGGCGACGCGTTCGCCCATGATCCCCGAGGGGCGCAGCACCAGCACGATGATCAGCACCACGAACGCGAAGATGTCCTGATAGTGGCTGCCCAGGAACCCCCCGGTGAGATCGCCGATGTAACCGGCGCCCAGGCTCTCGATCAGTCCGAGCAGCAGGCCGCCGACCATCGCGCCCGCCAGGTTGCCGATGCCGCCGAGCACCGCGGCGGTGAACGCCTTCAGGCCCGGAATGAACCCCATCGAGAACTGGGCGATGTTGTAGTTCATCGCGACCAGCACGCCGGCGACCGCGGCCAGCGCGGCGCCGATCGCGAACGTCGCGGCGATCACCTGGTTCGCGTTCACGCCCATCAGGCCGGCGATCCGGGGATTCTCGGCGGTCGCGCGCATCGCGCGGCCCAGCCGCGTCTTGTTCACCAGCAGGATCAGCCCGGTCATCATCAGCGCCGAGACCACCAGGATCAGCAGCTGCTTGGGCGCCAGGACCGCCCCCAGGATCTTGACCGGCTCGGTGGGCAGCAGGTCCGGGAACACGATCGGGTTCGGCTTCCAGAGGATCATCGCGACCGTCTGGATCACGATGGACACGCCGATCGCGGTGATCAGCGGCGCCAGCCGAGGCGCGTTTCTCAGGGGCCGGTAGGCGACCCGTTCGATGAACAGCGACAACAGCACACAGACCGGGATCGCCACCAGCACCGCCAGCAGCAGCACCACCGGCCCGGGCAGCCCGGAGTTCGCCAGCAGCGAGACGACGGTGACGCCGACCATCGCTCCCACCATCAGCACGTCACCGTGGGCGAAATTGATCAGCTGCAGGATGCCGTAGACCATCGTGTATCCGAGGGCCACCAAGGCGTAGACACTGCCGAGCACGAGTCCATTGAGGATCTGCTGCAGCAGGATATCGAGGTCGATCACCGGTCACACCCCGCACATTCGGTCAAAAACGGCGGGAGTGTACGCGCAAACGGTCGATATCAGCGGATTCCCGGCGATCCCGGCAAAAAAAAGCCCCGGACGAACCGGGGCAAACCAGCCAGGGAGGAAAAAACCGATGTTGGCTGGAGGAGGAGGACGTGTGGGCCAGGCAGCGGCCCGATGGAAGGACTGTAGGGGCGGTGCGCGCTGGGCCGCCATCCATCGCGGATTGACGGGAGATCGGGCCGGATGGATGGAGCGCCGCCCGCGGGCGGCGCCGAGGTGCCAATGGGGGGCGCGGAAAAGACAAAGGGCGCCGTTGGCGCCCTTGGCTGGGGGTTCCCCCCCGGGGTCGGGCCGGCCGAGGGCCGGCGGGCGACTCACTTCGTGGCGAGGATCCACTTGACCAGCGTGTTGGCCTCGTCGGCCGACACCTGGGGGTTCGCGGGCATCGGGACCTGGCCCCAGACGCCGGTGCCGCCTTCGCGGACCTTCTTGGCGAGCTTGGCCGGGGCATCCTTGTCGCTGCCGTACTTGGCGGCGATGTCCTTGAACGACGGGCCGATCAGCTTCTTGTCGGCGGCGTGGCAGGCGGTGCAGTTCTTGTTCTTGGCCAGGTCGGCGTTGGCGCTGGCGGCGCCGGCCATCAGGCCGAGGGAGACGGCAACCAGGACGGTACGGATGCGGGTCATTCAGGACTCCTGTGTTCGTTGTGAGTGAGTGGGGACGATCGCGAAGATGCTAACTCTAACGCATCGCGACCGGCCCGGTTGACGCGTTCGGTGGCCAAGGCCGGCCGTGTGTCGCGTGCGCGACCCGCCGGCGGCGCGCATGGCCGGGACGCCGCTGGCGCCGGGACGCCGGCCGTTCGGTCGCCCGTGGTGGTGATCGGGTCGGCGGACGACTAGGCTGGAGGCTGCCCCTGGACTTTCGCCCGAGAACCCATGTACCTGCTGTGGACCGGCGCCGCCCTGATCGCGCTCAAGCTTCTGGAGATCGGCCCCTTCGCCCAGTTGTCCTGGTGGTGGACGCTGGCGCCGCTGGCGGCCGCGTTGGTCTGGTTCGAGGGGCTGGAGAAGGTCTTCGGCTTCGACCGGCGGCAGGTCGAGCACTCGGAGTGGGAGAAGAACCGCAAGAAGCGCGTCTCCGAGACCTTCGCCGACCCGAAAGCCAAGGGCGCGCGCCGCCGCGCCTGACGCGTCGGCGTTTCGGCGCCCCGGGACACTCGCTGCGCCGGCCCTCGCGGACCGGCGCTCTCGCTCACTCGTCGCCGTCGAGCACCGCGCCCTTGCTGGCGCTGGACGAGAGCTTGCGAAACTTGGCCAGCACGCCGCGCGGGTAGTGGCTGTCGGGCCGCTTCCAGGCGGCGCGCCGACGCGCGAGTTCGGCCTCGGGCACGTTCAGTTCGAGCGACTGGCGGTGCGCGTCGATCGTGATCGAATCGCCTTCCTGGATCAGCGCGATCGGCCCGCCGACGTAGGCCTCGGGCGCGACGTGCCCCACCACCATGCCCCAGGTGCCGCCGGAGAAGCGGCCGTCGGTGATCAGGCCGACCGATTCGCCCAGACCCGCGCCGATGATCGCCGAGGTGGGCGCGAGCATCTCGGGCATGCCCGGTGCCCCTTTCGGCCCGAGGTAGCGCAGCACGATCACGTCGCCGGCCTTGATGCGACCGTCCATGATCGCGGCCATGCCGGACTGCTCGTCGTCGAATACCCGGGCCGGCCCGGTGATCACCGGGTTCTTCAGTCCGGTGATCTTCGCGACCGCGCCTTCCGGCGAGAGGTTGCCCTTCAGGATCGCGAGGTGGCCCTCGGTGTAGATCGCCTGGTCGATCGGACGGATCACGTCCTGCCCGGCGGGCGGCACGTCGGGCACGTTCGCGAGTTCCTGCGCCAGCGTGCGGCCGGTGATCGTCATGCAATCGCCATGCATCAGGCCCGCGTTGAGCAGCAGCTTCATCACCTGGGCGATGCCACCCGCCTTGTGGAGATCGACCGCGACGTACTTGCCCGAGGGCTTCAGGTCGCAGATGACCGGTGTGCGGCGACGGATGCGTTCGAAGTCGTCCAGCGTCCACGGGATGCCGGCCGCGTGCGCGATCGCCAGGAAGTGCAGCACCGCGTTGGTCGAGCCGCCCGTGGCCATGATGACCGCCACCGCGTTCTCGAGCGACTTGCGCGTGACGATGTCCGAGGGCCGCAGGTTGTTCTTCACCGCCTCGATCAGCACCTTGGCCGAGGCCGTGGCCGAGTCCTCCTTCTCCTTGTCGGGATTGGCCATCGTCGAGGAGCCGATCAGGCTCATGCCCAACGCCTCGAAGGCCGAGGACATCGTGTTGGCGGTGTACATGCCGCCGCAGGAGCCGCTGCCCGGGATCGCATTGCGCTCGATGCCCTCGAAGTCCTCCTGGCTCATCCGGCCGCGGGAGAACTCGCCGACCGCCTCGAACACCGAGACGACGGTGAGGTCCTGGCCCTTCCACTTGCCCGGCTTGATCGTGCCGCCGTAGACGTAGATGGCCGGGACGTTGCAGCGCAGGATGCCGATCATGCCGCCGGGCATGTTCTTGTCGCAGCCGCCGATCACCAGCACGCCGTCCATCCACTGGCCCTGCACGGAGGTCTCGATGCAGTCGGCGATCACCTCGCGCGACACCAGCGAATACTTCATGCCCTCGGTGCCCATCGACATGCCGTCGGAGATCGTCGGCACGCCGAACATCTCGGGGTTGGCGCCGCCGTCGCGGATCGCCTTCTCGGCGGCGTCGGCGAGCACCTGCAGGCCCGAATTGCACGGCGTGATCGTCGAGTGCCCATTGGCGATGCCGATGAAGGGCTTGCTCATGTCGGAGGGCTGGTAGCCCATGCCGTAGTACATCGAGCGGTTCGGCGCGCGTTCGATGCCTTCGGTGATGTTGCGGGAGCGGCGGTTGTTGGCCATGGGGTCTCCTGGACGGGGTCGAAGGGCGAGGCGCCGATGATAGGCGCTGGCGGAACCGATGCGAAATATATAAAAATCGCAGTTTCCATACTCATGGTGAATCGATGGACGATCCCTGGGCCGGCTGGCGCGGTGTCGACCTTCGCCACCTCGTGTACTTCCGGGCGGTGGTGCGCGCCCGTCACTTCGGCCGCGCGGCCGCGGCGCTGCACATCTCGCAGCCGCCGCTGTCGATCGCGATCCGCCAGCTCGAGGACCGGCTGGGTCTGCGCCTGCTCGAACGCAGCCGGGCGGGCGTCACGCTGACCGCGGCCGGGCAGGCACTCTCGGACGAACTCGATGCGCTGATGCCGCGGTTTCCCGAGGTGTTCGAGCGAGTGCGGGCGACCGGGCGTGGCGAGACCGGCCATCTGCGGGTGGGCTTCGTGACCCCGGCCGAGTACAGCTTCCTGCCGGCCTGCCTGCGCGAGTTCCGGGCCCTGGCGCCCGGCGTGCGGCTGACACTGCGCGAGATGACCTCCGATGCGCAGGCCGAGGCGCTGGCCGATGGGTCGCTGGACGCGGGCTTCGTGCTGCCGCCCTTGGGGCGCGGAGCCCTTCGCAGCGTGCCGGTGTTTCGCGACACGCTGGTCGCCGCGCTGCCGGTGCAGCACCCCCTGGCGGCACGCCGGCGGCTGCGCGCGGTCGACCTCGCGGCCTCGCCGCTGATCATCTTCCCGCGGGAGAAGGCGCCCGGGCTTCACGACGACATCCTGGGCCTGTTCGCGGCGGTGGGCGTGACCCCGTCGATCGCGCAGGAGGCGATCCAGATGCAGACGATCCTGTCGCTGGTGGCGGCGGGCCTGGGTGTCGCGGTGGTGCCGGCGAGTCTGCGCAACCTGGGGCGGGTCGGCGTCGAGTATCGGGAGCTGACCGGGACGGTGCCACCGGTGCGCATCGAGCTCGCCTGGCGTGAGCCCGCGGGGGCCGCGGCGCTCGGGCGCTTCGTCGCGCACGTGCTGGCCCAACCGTCCGCGCGGGCGCTGGCGCCGGCCCGCCCCTGAGTCTCGGGGCCGCGGCAGATGCCAGAAGTGCGGAACTCGCCGACAATGGCGCCCTCAAGGCGCCCGATGCCCGGGCGCGCGGTGCGGGGCGGCGATCGCCGCACGGGCTGGTCGAAAGGATGCGATGCGCGCGAATCGTTGGGTGAGCCTGGGCGTGGGCGCCTTGGCCGTGTTCTTCGGGGCGGGGCTGTCCTCGATCGACAACAGCGGGGGCTATGCGGGCCTGTCGCCGCGCTTCCTGCCCACCGTGGTGACGCTGGCCCTGGCGACCTGCGCGCTGGCGCTGTGGCTGATGCCCGCCGCGGTGCCTTCGGACAATGCCGACGCGGCCACGATGGTCGAACCGTCGGCCGCGCCGCGACGCCTGGGCTGGGTGGTCGGCGGCCTGATCGCCCACCTGGTGCTGATCGGCTGGATCGGATTCGTGCTGGCCAGCGCCCTGCTGATGGTCTGTGTCGCCCGGGGTTTCGGGAGCACCCGGCCGTTGCGTGACGCGCTGATCGCGCTGGCGATCGCGCTGCCGATGTGGTTCCTGTTCGCGAAGGTGCTGCAGGTGGGCTTGAAGCTGTTCCCGCTGGCGGGGGTCTGAGATGGGCGACACCCTGCTCAGCCTGGCGGCGGGTTTCGGCGCCGCGCTCTCGCCGATCAACCTGATGTGGGCCTTCATCGGCTGCTTCGTGGGCACCGCGATCGGCGTGTTGCCGGGCATCGGGCCGGCACTCACGCTGGCGATGCTGCTGCCACTGACCGCGAAGGTGGATCCGGCCTCCGCGCTGATCCTCTTCGCGGGCATCTACTACGGCGCGATGTTCGGCGGGTCGACCACCTCGATCCTGATGAACACGCCGGGCGAATCGGCGACGATGGTCACCGCGATGGAGGGCAACGCGATGGCCAAGAGCGGGCGCGCCGGTCCGGCCTTGGCCACCGCGGCGATCGGTTCGTTCGTCGCCGGCACGATCGCCACGGTGCTGTTGTCGCTGGTGGCGCCGGTCGCGGCGATGTGGGCCCTGAAGTTCGGCCCCGCCGAGTACTTCATGATCATGGTGCTCGCGTTCACGACGGTCTCGGCGGTGCTCGGCTCGTCGACGCTGCGCGGGCTGACCAGCCTGTCGATCGGCCTGGGCATCGGGCTGATCGGCATCGAGGCCACCTCCGGGCAGACCCGTTACGCGATGGGCATCCAGGAGCTGTTCGACGGCGTCGACATCGTCGTCGTCGCGGTGGGCCTGTTCGCCGTCGGCGAGACCCTCTACAACGTGTTCTACCGGCAGCCCGAGGCCACGATGAACCGGATGAGCCAGGTGCGGATGAGCCGCGACGACTGGCGCCGGTCGCTGCCAGCGTGGCTGCGCGGCTCGCTGATCGGTTTTCCGTTCGGCCTGATCCCGGCCGGCGGCGCGGAGATCCCCACGTTCCTGTCGTACGCCACCGAGAAGCGCCTGTCGCGCCAGCGGCAGGAGTTCGCCACCAGCGGTGGACCGGGCGCGATCGAGGGCGTGGCCGGGCCCGAGGCCGCCAACAACGCGGCGACCACCGCGGTGCTCGCGCCGCTGCTGATCCTGGGCATCCCGGTGACCTCGACCGCGGCGATGATGCTGGCGGCCTTGCAGAACTACAACCTGCAGCCGGGCCCCACGCTGATGCAGTCCTCCGGCGGGCTCGTCTGGACGCTGATCGCCTCGCTGTACATCGGCAACGTGATGTTGCTGGTGTTGAACCTGCCGCTGGTGGGGATCTGGGTGCGCATCCTGCGGATCCCGACGCCGCTGCTGTACGGCGGCATCCTGATCTTCTCGACGATGGGCGCGTACAGCCTGCGCCAGTCGTGGTTCGACCTGCTGCTGCTGCTGATCATCGGGCTGCTCGGCCTGGCGATGCGGCGCTTCGATTTCCCGACCGCGCCGGTGATCGTCGGCATGATCCTGGGGCCGATGGCCGAGAAGCAGTTGCGCAATGCGCTGTCGATCAGCCAGGGCGACTGGAGCGTGTTCGTCACGCGCCCGATCTGCCTGGTGCTGCTGCTCGTGGTGATCGGCGTGCTGGTGCTGCCACGGCTGCTGCGACGTCGCGTCGCTACTGCAGCATGAAGGTGGAGTACTCCAGCCGCCCGAAACTGCGTTCCAGCGCCACGAAGCCGGCCACGACGGTGGCCAGCAGCGCCAGCGCGAAGCCGTAGCCGTAGAACGCGGGCCCCAGCGCGATCGACACCATCGTCAGCGCGGTGTTCAGCACCACGAACAGGCCGCACAGGCCGAGCACGACGACGCGCTTGTCCAGGTAGAAGTACACCGTCAGCACCGACAGGAACAGCACCTGCAGGCTCGCGGCGATCGTCTGCACGTACAGCAGCGGCAGGTACAGGTCGGAGATGCCCAGGAAGCGCAGCAGCCGCTCGCCCGACACGAACAACAGCAGGATCGTGATCGCCTGGATCTTCACGATGCCGAACAGGCCGTCGCGCACCGTCTGCACCATGCCATTGCGGTGGCGTTCGATGACCTGCAGCGAGCCGCCGCCACGCACCGCGCCGTAGAAGCCGTCGTAGTGGTCGACGAAGTCGGTCTCGATGCGCACCAGGAAGATCGCCATGCCGGGGATGATCGACAGGTAGGCCATGAACACCGGCAGGTCGTAGATCACCGAGGCGCGCAGCGGCCCGATCACCGGCTGCGAGGTGGGCTGCCAGTGCCAGAAGATGAACTTGTCGATCCAGGTGCCCAGGTTGTACAGGAAGCCCACGCCGACCAGTGAGAGGTGGACCTGGTCGCGCCGGAAGAACTCGAAGCTCATGCCGATCGGCGTCGGGTAGTTCTTCACGATCAGCGCGTGCATGCCGCAGAACAGGCACAGCTGGCCGATCACGAAACCGCCCAGCAGGCCCTCGAGCCCGTGCTCGCGCAGCGCGATCGCGCCGAGCACGGTCAGGCCGTAGCCGACGAAGTACAGCGCGACGATCGCCCGGTACTGCTTGATGCCGGCCAGGAACACCGTCGCGATCCAGATCGCCGACAGCACGACGAAACCGGCGACGAACAGCATCGCGTAGATCAGGCTTTCCGACGGGAAGCTGAGCAGCGCGAACGGCGTGACCAGCAGGCCCGCGACGACGAGCACCGCGAGCAGCAGCGCGTGGTAGTTGCCGACGATGATCTCGGGCTTGCGCTCGAACAGGCGGTCGGCGACGAAGCGGGTGAACGCGAGCTGCACCGTGCCGGTGAGGATCAGCGAACCGGCGATCAGGTTGGTGATCGTGACCTGGAACTGCGTGACCCGCGCCGCCGGCGTCACGACGTTGAAGCTGAACACGCCGATCAGCAGCATCCCGAGGATCGACAGGATCCACGGGCCCGAACTGATCACGCCGGCGTACGCGTAGGCGCGCAGCAGCGCGAGCAGGTTGTCGCGCGCCAGCAGCTTGCGCAGTTCGAAGCCGATGCCCGCCATCGCCGGATTCCGGGTCAGCCGCCGGTGGCGGCCGGCGCGTCGGCCGTGCGCCCGGGCGCCGCGGCGCCCGAACTGCCCTCGCCCTGCCGGGCCGCCCCGACCGCGCGGCCCTGTTCGAGCGAATTCTGGTACAGCTCGCGGTAGCGCCCGAACATCATGTCCTGCGTGTAGTAGCGCTCGACCCGCGCGATGCCCGCCGCCTGGGCCTTCGTCCAGCGCGCGGTGTCCGACAGCAGCTCGACGCAGGCCATCGCCAGCGCCTCGGGATCGGCGATGCGCACGATCCCGCCGGCGCGCCCGAGCGCCTTGTCCTCGTCGTCCAGGCCCTCCATCAGCTGCCGGCAAGAGCCCACGTCGGTGGCCACCGCCGGCACGCCGGCGGCGAATCCCTCGAGCAGCACCAGCGGCAGCGCCTCGCTGATCGAACTGAGCACGACCAACCCGAGCTTGGGCATCAGCTCGTCGATCTTCTGGAAGCCCAGGAACTTCACCTGGTTCTCGATGCCCAGCGACACCGCCATCGAGCGGCACTCGAGCGCGTAGGCGCGGTCCTCGTCTTCGGGGCCGGCGATCCATCCCTCGGCCTCGGGGAAGCGGTTGACCACCGTCTTCATCGCCCGCACGAAGGTCTTGACGTCCTTGATCGGCACGACACGCCCGATCAGGCACAGCACCTTCGGCGGGTCGGCCGGGCGCAGCGAGCGCAGCGCGGCCAGCCGCGGCAGGTTGATGCCGTTGGGCACGTTGCAGGTCTTCTCGGGCGGGGCGCCGTCGGCCACCTGTCGCAGCCGGTTGGCCTCGTACAGCGAGACGATCCGATCGGCCGCGTCGTAGCACATCCGTCCCATCGCCTCGAAGAAGCGGATCCACATGTCACGGAAGTAGCCGAGCTGCGACGGATCCTTCTCGAACACGCCGCGGTTGTCCCGGATCCAGTCGCTCTGGAACAGGTCGATCTTGCGTTCCTTCGTGTAAATGCCGTGTTCGGACAGCAGCAGCGGCTTGCCGGTCAGCCGGCGCAGGATCGCGCCGAGAAAGCCGGCGTAGCCGGTGGAGATCGTGTGATAGCAGTCGGCGGGGATCAGCTGCTGGGCCACGCGCAGCAGCATCCAGATCGGCGCGTGCATGATGCGCACCGTCCAGAAGTAGTCCACGAACGACGGGTCGGTGCAGCGCAGCCGGTAGTTCTCGGTGATGTCGTCCCACGAGGCCTTGCTGTACAGGAAGGCCTGTTCGGACAGCCCGCGGCCGTCGGAGAGCAGCGGCAGCACGGTGTCCAGCAGGCGCCCGGACTCGGCGGTGGCGCCGGCCGGGTCGAGGTCGCCGCGGCTGCGCCGGAACGCGTCGTGCAGCGCCGCGCTGTCCGCGAAGGCGCCCGCATCGCCCGGCATCGAGGCAACCGCCGGCGGGGCCGGGAACTCGTGCATGTAGTGGCACTCGAGGTGCACCAGGTTGTCGGGCAGCGCGTACTTCATCTCGCCGTAGTCGGAGCGGCGACTGCCGATGAACACCGCGCCGAACGTGAGCTCCGGGAAGCCTCGCACGATCTGGTTGACCCAGCTCGAGACGCCGCCCGACACGTACGGGAACGTGCCCTCGAGCAGCAACATCACGTCGACGCGCTCGGCGCGCGGCAGCGGTTTGGCCGGCGCGCTCATCGGCGGGTCCAGTAGTGCCAGACCGCGGCGAGCTGCATCGCGCCGGGCGCCACCGGCAGCTCGCCGAACGCCGCGGCGACAGCCTCGAAGCGGCGTCGCGCGAACGCGTATTCGGCGATCCAGGGCAGCAGCCGCTCGCGCGGGAAACCGTGCTGTTCGGCCCGGGCCAGCGCCTGCTCGCCGGCGTCGTAGTCCTTCAACGCGTGCAGCACGCGCGCGAGCAGGAACCACAGACCGGCGTCGTCGGCGCGCAGCACCAGCGCGCGTTCGGCCTGCTCGCGGGCCTGCTTGCAGGCGTGCGTGCGCATGTCGCCGTCGACCAGACGCTGGAAGACCAGCTCGAAATAGAGCTCGGCCAGGCGCTTGTGCGTGCCGAACAGGTGATCCCGGTCATCGCTGTGCTGCAGCTGCGCCTCCTCGGCGAAGATCCGGTGGCTGATCGACTTCTCGCGGCCGTCGAGCATGCCGTAGGCCAGCAGCCTCAGGTCCTCGACCCGATCGGCCAGCAGCGAACGCATCATGTCGGCGGTCACCCGCGAGGGGACATCCTGCAGCGACAACAGGTCGGTCACCCGCTCGGCCATCGGAGTGTCCGGATCCATCAGCCGGCTGCGCAGCCGGCTGTTGCGCATCTGGCTGCCTTCGCTCTTGCGGTGCAGTTCGAACTGCGGCTGCGCGATCGTGTCGAAGGGCAGGCGTCGCGCGATGCGCCGCAGCTTCAGGCCGACGCGCAGCGCCACCAGCATGCCGATCGCCAGCAAGGGCACGAACAGGTTCGCGACCGCGCCCAGCGCCATCAGCGGTCGCTGGGGTGACTGCATCTCGGCCGGCAGTCCGCGCCAGAACGGCCAGGCGCAGGCCAGGCTCGCGGCCAGGTGCAGGGCGACCAGCCGGAACATCGCGGTGCCGTCGTTGATGCCATCGGCGACGCTCCAGGCGGCCAGGCCGTCCAGCGCGACCGCGGGCACGAAGGCCAGGGCCACCCAGCCGTCGTGCCCGCGCGTCGGCGGCCCGGACGGCGCCGGCGGCGCGCCGGGTTCGGTGGGGGTGGCGGGGGCGGTGTCGCTCATCGATCCACCGTCAGGCCGGCTGCTCGGCGAGGGCCGGGTGGCTCGGCACGCGGGCACGCGCGAGCAGTTCGTCCAGGGTGCGGGCCGCCTCGGTGTCGTCCAGCATCACCGTGTGCACGCCGACGTGGCCCTGTGCGAAATCGGTGTCGAACTGCTGGCGAAGACCGTTCTCGATGCGCAGCAGGAAGCCCTCCAGCGCCGGCGGCCCGGCCAGCGGCAGCAGCATCACCAGCACGTGGCGCTGCGGCGTGTCGAAGGCCCAGGCCAGGTCGAGCGAACGCCGCATCCGACGCACCTGCTCGTACAGGCTGTCGCCGGTGTCGTGTCGCTCGAACGTGAAGGCCACCAGCGTCGAGACCACCTGCGCCTCGGTGCGCAGGCGATGCAGGCGCATCAGTTCCAGCGCGAACTCCGGCGGGCACTCGGGCAGTCGCTCGATCACCGGCGTGATGATGTCCTGCTGGCGCAGGCCGTCGGCGTAGTGCCCCAGCAGCACCGTGACCAGTCGCAGGTTCTCCAGGTTCAGCGCGAAGAACGGCATCGAGCGCACCACCAGCATGCCCAGGCGTTCGCCGGCCGCGGTGACGATCGGCGCGCACACCAGGTAGCGGCCGTCGTGCACGGTGGCCTGGGCCGATTGCACGTGGGCGAGCTCGCCGCTGCGCTGGGCCAGCGCGAGCAGCGCGTCCGTCGGTTCCAGCGGCTGGGGCTCGCCGGTGCTGGCCAGCGGGGTCGTCTCGAGCAGCCCGTCGAGGTGGCGGTGGATCGACGCGTCCTCGAGTTCGCAGCTCTGCGCGAGCACGCGCAGCAGCGCCTCGCAGCGGGCCAGCGACGAGGCCGGGATCAGCGGCGAGGCCGACTCGATCCGGCGCAACTCGGCGAGCAGGTCGCGCAGCGTCACCGGTCGCACCAGCAGCTCCTGCTCGATGCGCTCGTGCGACAGGCGCAGCAGGTAGTGCGCGCGCGTCAGGTCGGTCAGGCGCTCGTCGAGATAGCTGTTGGCCGCGCGCAGGCGCGAATAGCGGTCGTTCCAGATGTCGGCGAACTGGCCGCAGATCAGCACGAGCACCAGGCCGCCCAGGAAGTAGGGCTGGGGGAACTCGGCGGGCCGGGCCTGTCCGGTGGCCCAGGGCATCGCGAACCAGGCGCCCAGCAGCAGGCAGGTGCCCAGCACACCATCGACCGTGCCGTAGCGCAGCGACAGCAGTGCCGGCACGATCCACAGCCAGGGGAACTGGCTGCGCAGTCCGAAGGGGTCGTCCGGCGCCAGCCAGGACGACAACGCCAGGGCGCCGCCGACGAACAGCGTGGTCTCGACCAGGACCTGCAGCACCGACCCCGGGGAGTCCCAGGCGCGCAGGCTGGCGGCGAAGACCTTCGCGGCGAAGGTGCGGCTGGCGCGAGCCGGGGTCACCGGGTTCGTGGGGGGGTCAGGGGCGCGCTGAGCTGGCGGATCAGCTTCTGGGCCACGCCCGAGAGCGCCTCCCGGCTCCACCCGGTCTTGCTGCCCGCGGCGGTCCAGACCACGGCGCCGCTTTGCAGGTCGATCAACTTCAGCGTCACGCCGACCGCCGGTTCACCATCGACACCCACCTTGTAGCGCCATTCGTCGACGGTGCCGGTCAGGCCGTAGCGCAGGCGCTCGCTGCGGGCCCAGGCGGTGGCCTGCTCGACCGCCTTGCGCTCGGTCGACTCGAACAGCGACTCGTTGACGAGATTGGCCGGATAGCGGCGCAGATCCGAGACCCCGTTGGAGCGCACGATCGATTCGAGGATCGCCTCGGCCCGCAATCCCGCCTGCGGCGTCTCGGTGTGGTTGGTGATCGGCAGCAAGGCCCAGGGCGCCGCCCAGTCAATGCGCGGGGCGGGCTGGACGTTGACCGTCGTGCACGCGCCGAGCAGGCCCAGCGCGAGCAGGGCAGCGGTCAGGCGTCGCCGAAGAGCCGGCGCGGGGTTCGATGGCAAGGACATCACGTCGATTCTCGCGTCTAGTAACGCCACCGGTAGCTCATCACCAGTTCGCGGCTGCCCCGGGGATTGCCGGGGACCGCGCTGATGCTGCTCGCGAACAGCGTGAGCCGGTCGGCGCCGAGCAGCGAGCCGGTCAGGCCCGCCCTCAGGTTGTAGCCGGTGCCGGTGATCGAGTTGCTGCGCAGGCCGGCCTCCGCGTAGGGGCGCCAGGCGCGGGAGTGGGCGTGGTTGGCGGTCTCGCCGATCGCCAGCGACAGGTTCGCCTGCGAGGAGGACGCGGGCACCCAGAGGCTGAACGGATCGTCGGGTCGGCCGCCGATCATGCCGGTCACCAGCGCGTCGGCGCGACGCTCGGCGTCGTAGGTGGCGCGGGCCAGCGACAGCCGGATCGTCACGTCGGGGTAGTCCAACCGGAGTCGATGCCCGAACTCGAGCGCGCCGCTCAGGCCGTCGCCCAAGGCGGTGCCGATCTGCGTGCGGAATCGGGTCCCGGCCACGCTCAGCGCGAGGTAGTCGCGGCCGGTCGCCTCCCAGGTCAGGCGAACATCCAGGTGGTCCTTGCTGCCGCCGGCGCGCAGCAAGGCCAGCTCGTGCGCGGTCTGCCGCAGGCCGGCCACGCCGGCGATCTGCCAGCGCCCGGGCGTGCCGAGCTGCCACTGGAGCTGCGCGCCGAGCACGTCGCGCACCCCCTCGCGGTGCGAGACCCGCGCGACCCACCAGCCATCCTCGATCGGGCGACGCACCCCCAGGGCGAGGCGGCGCTCCATCTCGGGCAGACCCTGGAGCTGCTCGGTGTCGCTGGTGCGCAGGCGCAGCTGGTCGAACTCGGCCAGCACGCTCCAGCCCGAGGTGGCGGCCCAGCGCGTCTCGGCGCGAAGGCCGTGGATGCCGAGCGCACCCTGCGTCAAGCCGCCGACACCGACCTGCGCGAACGAGCCGGCCTCGGCGAAGGTGTCGAGCACCCGCTGGTGCGCGTCGGGGTTGTCCGGTCGCGAGCCGAGCGTCTCGAACGCCAGCGTCTGCGCCGAGGCATAGCGGCGCGTTTCGCGCATCGCGTCGATGCTCTCGAGCTTGGGCAGCCAGTCGGGCATGTCGTCGAGCAGCCGTTCGAGACGGACCCGATCGCGACCGAGCAGGGCCAGCGCGAGCTCGGCCCAGGCCGGCCGCGTGAGGTCGCTGGCATACCGCGACAGCAGCCAGCCCCGGGCGGCGTCGAAGGACTCGCGGGTCATCAGGTACGAGACGACGAGTTCGCGCACCGCTGCCTGAAGGTTGTCCCCGACCGGGGGCGGGGGTTCGACGGGCTGGTCTTCCTGCGCGCGTGTCGGCAGCAGGCCCACGATGCGCTCGGCCAGCGCGGGCAGGTCGGAGGGCACCGGTGCGGGTGCGGCGATGTCCGGCGATTGCGCGGGGGTGGCGGAGGCCATCGCCGCGGTCTCGACGAGCATGCCCTTGAGCAGCCGGCGGGCGTCGTCGCTCGGACTGAACTGCAGCGCGAGCGCCACCACCCGATCGCGGGTGGCCATCCGCGCGTCGTGCCGTCCAGCGATCGCGGCGGGCCGCAGTTCGGTCCAGGCGCGGCGGCGAAGCGTCCAGGCGGCGTCGTGGCGTCCGGCGTCCGACAGCGCGTCGGCGTAGGCGAGCCACCAGAGGTAGTCGTTCGAGTCGCGCGCCTTCAGGTGGAAATAGCGCAGCGCCCGCTGCGGCTCGTTCATCGCCAACAGGGCCGCACCGACCGGTGCCCAGAGCACGGGTGCCTGGAGCGCCATCGGCTCGAAGCGGGCCAGCGCCTGGCGCATCGCCGGTGCGTCGCGTTGCGCGAGCAGCATCCAGAGCAGTTGCGCCGGACCACTCGGCTCGGTGGGTTCCAGTTCGATCGAGCGTTCAAGATCCCGGCGGGCGTCGGCGAATCGACCGAGCGACTGCCGGTGGTCGGCGCGTGCGCGCAGCAGGCTCGGGTCGCTCTCGAAGCGGCTGCGCTGCTGCGCGCTCAACGAGTCGAGGACCCGCTCCAGTCGCGCGTAGTCGCGCAACCCGAGCAGCAGCCCGAACAGCCGCTCGAGCTGGTCGGGGTCGCGGTGCTGGTACCACGCGAACTCGCTGACGTCGGCGGCGGCCCGCAGCGACCGACCTTCGGCCAGGAGCGACAGTTCCCGCAGGTCGTCGGCGCTCGCGGCCTGAAGGCGCATCCGTTGCAGGAACGAGAGAATCGCGTCGTCCTCGCGCTGCAGCCGGGTGGCCAGGCGGGTGTGCAGATCCCAGAAGCCGACGGTCTTCTCCTGCGCGGCGCCGTAGCGTTGGGGATCGAGTGCCTCGGGGCGCGCGCCTTGCAGCACCTCGAAGGCGTCCTGCAGACGGCCCTGCGTGAAGAGCAAGGTGGCCAGCCGCATCGTGAGGTCCAAACGCGGGCCGTCGGCGCGCAGCGAGCCGCGCAGCTGTTCCTCGAGCAGACCGACCTTGCCGGCGAGCTGGGCGAGATCGGTGACGCGGTCGCGCAGCGTCCGGGTGTTCTCCGCTCCCCGCGCCTCGATCCGCGAGCGAAGCCAGGTGATCGCCTTGTCCGGTTGACCGAGGAACTCGTAGGTCGTGGCGACCTTCAGGTCGAGTTCATCGCTGGGCGGGCTCGATTGCGCGTGCCAGCGCAGGTAGGCGAGCAAGGCGTCGTGGTCGTGGGTGGCCAGTGCCAGGCGTTGGACCTGTTGCCAGGCCGCGCGCTCGCCCGTCTGCTCGGCGATCGTGCGCCACTGGGTCAGTGCGATCGGCGAGCGGCTCGACCACTCGGCCACCTGGGCGAGACGCTCGCGCCAGACGCGCGATTGTGGTGCCATGCGCACCGCCGCATCGGCCACGCGCAGCGCATCGGCCAGGTTCCGGTTGCCGACGAACACCTCGTAGGCCAGTCGGTAGGCGGCGTCGTCGAAGGGCAGTTGGGGATGGGGGCCCTCCATCGCCGGTTCCGGCATGGTAGTGGGCCGGGTGCGTGACGGATCGGGCGTCGGCAGGCTGGGCGTCGCGAGGGCCAGGGTGGAGGCCGGCGCGGGGGCGGGCGTCGGCGTGGCCGCGACCCGGGTGACCGCGCGCGCCTCGGCCACCGGTGCGGGCGAGGTCCGGCGCATCGAGACCGGGGTGATCGTCGCCGCGGCGCGGGCCGATCCGGCCTTGCCGCCGGCCGAGGCCGACACCTCGCGTTTGCCCTTGGCACCGCGTGCCCGTCGGTCGCTCACCGCGTCGCGCCCGCGAGGCGGGGCGGTCTTCGCTCCTGCCGCCGCCCGGACGGCGCGGGGGGCGCGCGCGGCGACCGTCTGAGCGCGAACGCCCCAGCGCGCGGCCGCGTCCGTGTCGGCCCGGGCGCCAGGTGCGCCGTCGGTGGCCTGCCCGGTCCGGGTCGCCGCCAACCAGCGCTGCAGTCCCATCGAGAATCGCAGCAGCTCGCGCGCCCATTGTTCGGCCAGGTCCGGGCGACGGGCGCCGAGCGCGATCCGCACCAGTTCCTGGTACAGCGCGGTGTCGGGTTGCGCGAGCGCCAGCCGGGGCACGAGCTGGTCGAGGAATTCGGCCTCACGCCCCGCCCAACGCATCACGCGCATCGTGTCGCGCAGGTAGCCGCGGCGCGCCGCCACCGTCTCGCTCGCATCGAAGGCACGCCAATAGCACTGGCCGGCCAACGGGAGCTCGTTCTGCGCCTGGGCCAGCGTGCCCATCTCGGCGAACCATGCGGCCGGCCGGCGCAGGCCCGCATCGGCGATCTGCGCGCGAAGCCGGGCGAGCGCCGTCGCCGGGTCCTGAGCGCCCATCGCGAGTTCCAGCGGCGTGGTGCCCGGTGCGGCCGGCACGGGAGCCGACGGGCCCCGTTCGCGGGCGAGTTCGGCGAACAGTCGTGCGCGCTCTTCGCTGTCTTCCGGCAGCGACCACGCCTTGCGTTCGAGGATGACAATCCGCTGCTGGGTGGCGCGATCGCGCAGTCCGGGGTCGGCATCGCGCAACGGCTTGAGCGCGTCCAGCGCGTCGTCGTAGCGGCCGATCAGCGTCAGGTGACGCGACAGGGTCAGGTAGAGCGGCCACTCCCGCGGCTGGGCCGAGAGCCAGGCGCGCAGGTAGGAGATGGTGAGCAGGTCGGAACGCTGGGCGCGGGCGAGCTTCTGGCTGAGGTCCTGGCTGGGGAAGGCGAGGAACAGCACCACGCACAGACCGATCGCGAACAACGGGACGACCCCGGCATGGAACAGCCGCTGACGGCGGTGGTCAGCAGCGGACTGATACCAGGGCCCCGTTTCGGGCAGCCGAAACCGCGATCGAATACTGGTGGCCATATTCGCGCGAGTTTAAGGCAGGTTCTGAGGATTCGATCGCTTTCCCATTGATTTGTCTAGAATTAATGGTGACAGTGCAACGATCGGAATGGGCCAGAATCAGGTCACCGGGGACGGTGGCGGTGAATCGCAGGCGCAGCGTGTCGCCCTGGGGGGGCAGGGCGTCCAGGCGCCCGTTGGCCGACACCACCCGCGCGGGGGGCGGCGCCGGCGGGGATTCGGCCAGCGCCACCCGGGCGCGTCCGGCCCCCAGGTGCAGGTAATCGCCCCCGGGACCAGCCGCCCACCCCAGCACCGCCTCGCTCGCAGGCTGGTCGAGCCGCGCGCCCAGGCCGCTCGGCACCCTCAGCGTGCGCAGGTCGCCCGCGCCGGCCACGACCCAGCGGCGTGCCCCCGCCAACTCGCGTCCGATGGCCATCTCCTCGAAGTCGACGACCTTGCGGATGTACTCCGAGGCGAACACCGGATGCACCGGCTGGCCCATGATCCAGTCGTAGATGCGCCGCAGCGACACGATCGAGGCGCCCTTGCTCGCCGCGTAGGTGTGGTAGTAGAGGTTGATCGGCTTGAGCCGCAACGGCTTCTCGGTGAGCTCGAAGGTCTCGATCACCTGGTCGAATCCGTAGAACGGGCCGGTCCAGAGGTTCGTGTAGACGTTTTCGTTCTGGTTCGGCGCGAAGACCTGCAGCCACCCTTCCTTGCGCAGCGACATCGCGGCCACCAGCGACAAGGTCGGATGACGGCGCGTGGCGATCGTGTCGCCGCCGTTCATGTTCAACAGCCCGCCTTCCCAGGCCATCCGCAGCGCCTGGGGCGGGGGCACGCAGTCGCCGGTCCACAGGAAGACCGAGGTCTTCTTGCCCGCGGGCAGCAGGCGTCGGTCGATGTACTGCGCGGAGCCGATGATCTCGCTGCGCAGGTTGAACTGATAGCCGGGCAGTGTCAGTGAGTAGGGCTGCGCATTGGGCACCGGCTCGTTCTCCGAGGCGTCGATCGCCGCCTTCCAGCGGAACGGGTGCGACTTCGAATGCGAGGCGGATTCGACGTGCGGCAGCGCGAACAGGCGACGCGCGATCGCCTCCAGCCGCGGGGAGAGCTCCGGGAAGAGCCCTTGCGGCGAGATCTCGCCTTCGATCACCGACACCGTGTGCGGCACGGGATAACGTTCGATGAAGTCGCGCAGCATCACCTCGGAGGCGAAGGGCGCCCCCGGCACCTCGGCGCGAGAGGGAAACCCGTCACCGTCGATGTGGATCATCAGCAGCCGTCGGCCGGTCTCGGTGGTCGGGTCGGGCACCGGCATCGCGGGCAGGCGCAAGGCCTGGCGGACGAACTCGATCGGGTGGATCACCCATCGGGTGTGGTTGTCGCCACCGAGGTCCTCGATCGTGAACGGGCGAAACGCGAATCCGCCCCAGGGCGTGATCGCCGCTCCGTCGATGAACTGGTTGCGCGCGTCGACGATGCGCAGCAGGCTGCGCGAGCCCGGGGGCGCCTGCAGGCCGAGCACGCTCTGGCGCACCGGACGCGGCTCCCACTCGAAACCCATCATCGGATCGCGCTCGGCGATGCGCAGGGGCGCCATCAGGCGATCGGGAACGAGTCGAAAGCCCATCCGCGCGCCCAGTTTCCCCGCGACTGGAAAACCGGGGGTGTTGAACAAGGCCAGCGGCAGTTTCTGGTCGAGCACCCGATTCGCGAACGCGTTCCAGGCGGGCGTTTCGCCGGAGTCGGAGGACTCGAGCCAGGCGACCACCCCCGCGTAGCGATCGGCCAGGATGCCCTCGGGCAGCCGCTCGTGGCGGATGTCGAGGAGGTCCACCCGGTAGCCGAGGTACTGGATCGGCATCACGATCAGCCGCTGCGCCGGGCTGTTGTGCACTTCGCCCGCGACGCTGCTGTCGTGCACCACCAGCACGCGCCGCGGCATCGCCTCGATGCTGCCCACGCCGAGGGTCATCAGGCTGCCGTCGCTGACCCAGGGCATGATGTCGTGCGACTGGATCCGCGCCGCCAGCTCGCGCGTGGCCTGGCGGTCGCCAGGATCGGCGTAGTCGATCGCGATCGGCTGCAGACCCAGGGCCCTCACCTCGGCAAAGCGCGCCAGCAGCCAGTCCCGGTCGGCGGCCGGCACCGCCTCGTAGACCTGGCGCGTCGGATTCCAGCGGCCGTACAGCGATTCGGCCGCGACCGCGTGAAACCAGCGGTGCGCCCGGGGCAGGATCTCGAAGCCCCGGTTCGCGATCAGGCGCAGCGTCGGGTGCCGCTCTGCCAGGGCGGCCAGCGCGTCGAGCATGCCTTGCTGCTGCGCGGCGCGCTCGGCCTCGTTCGCGGTCTGCGCCAGATAGGCATCCATGTTGTCGAGGAACAGCCCCCGATAGCCGCGTTCGACCAGCGGCGTGACGATGCGTTCGACGAACAGCCGGGGCCACTGCGGGTGCCGCTGATCGATCAGTTCACTGTTCCACGCGGGATTGCGACCCCGCAGCATGTCGGCCGGCATCGCGGCGAAGTAGCCGCGGCTGCGCTGCACCTCGCCGATCGACACGTACGCGTAGAGCTCGGAGCCCTCGTGGGACGCCGTGCGATGCCGGCGCGGATCCGCACCGTGGTCGGGGTCGACCACCACGATGTCGAACAGGCGCAGCGTCTCCAGCGGCGCCTGGGCGCCGTAGTGGAAGGCGATGCTGGGTGGCTTGCCCGGCCTGGCCGCCTGCGCCCGTGAGGTCGTCAGGGCGAGCAGGCCGGCCAGCGCCAGCAGGGCGATCAGGATCGGACGGATCATCGGGGTTCGACGCGGGTCACGCGCCCGCGGGATCCCGGGGGCGTCGTGTCAGAATAGACCGCTCCATTCTACGGAAAGCCGCGGCGCCCCTCCTTCATGCTGGTCCACCCACAGTTCGACCCGATCGCGCTGCAGATCGGCCCGCTGGCGATCCGCTGGTACGGGCTGATGTACCTGGTCGCCTTCCTCGCGTTCTTCCTGCTCGGCCGGTACCGGCTAGCGCGCGAGCCCCACGCCAGTGTCACCGGCATGACCGCCCGTGACCTGGAGGACCTGCTGTTCTTCGGCGCGCTGGGCGTCGTGCTCGGTGGCCGGCTGGGCTACGTGCTCTTTTACAAGCCGGGGTACTACCTGTCGCATCCGCTGGAGATCGTCGCGGTGTGGCAGGGCGGCATGGCCTTTCACGGCGGCCTGCTCGGTGTGATCGTCGCGATCGGGTGGTGGAGCCGGCGCCGAGGCCGCGCGTTCTGGACGGTGATCGACTTCGTCGCGCCGCTGGTGCCGCTGGGGCTCGCGGCGGGGCGACTGGGCAACTTCATCAACGGCGAACTCTGGGGCCGGCCCACCGACCTTGCCTGGGCGATGGTGTTCCCGCAGGCGGGCGACACGCTGGCGAGACACCCGTCGCAGCTCTACCAGTTCCTCGGCGAGGGGCTGCTGCTGTTCGCCTGGTTGTGGTGGTACTCGGCGCGACCACGTCCGGCCGGAGCGGTGTCGGGCATGTTCCTGATCGGCTACGGGTCGTGCCGATTCCTCGCCGAGTTTGCCCGCCAGCCCGACGCCTTCCTCGGTGTGCTCGCGATGGGGTTGACGATGGGCCAGTGGTTGTCCTTGCCGATGATCGCCGCGGGCGTGTGGTTGTGGCGGCGCGCGCTGGCGCGTGGCGTCGCCGCCTGACGCCGGGCCCGCGAGGGAATCCGCGCATGTTCGAACGCATCCGACAGGTCCGCCGCAACGCACGCGAGCGGGTCGACCTCACCCGCCTGATCGAGCTGTGCCGCCAGCTGCTCACCGAGCGGGGTGAATCCAACAGCGTCGCGATCGCGGGGCACGCGATCGAGCGCTATCACCGGCTTTCGCCGGAAGCCTTGGACCGGTTCTTCGAGCTGCTGGCCGGCGAGTTCGATCCCGACCCTGGCGAGGTGCTGATGCTCGCCGAGCGGTACGCGGTCAGCCGCGTGCCCGCCAACCTGATCGCGCTGTCGCGGGCGGCCGAGCCGCCGCGCCAGGAGTTGCTGCGCCGCCTGAACCGGGGCGCGCAGGGCACCGCGACGATCGTCGCGATGCGGGCGCAGCTGCTGCAGCGGCTGCGCCGATCGCCGGGCCTGGCCGCGGTGGACGCCGATTTCGAGCACCTGCTGTCGTCCTGGTTCAATCCCGGCTTCCTGCAGTTGCAGCGCATCGACTGGCAGTCGCCCGCGCAGCTGCTCGAGCAGATCATCCGCCACGAGGCGGTGCACGAGATCGACGGCTGGAACGACCTGCGTCGCCGGCTCGAGCCCGATCGGCGCCTGTTCGCCTTCTTCCACCCGATGCTGCCCAGCGAGCCGCTGATCTTCGTCGAGGTGGCGCTGCTGCCGCAGATGCCCCGGGCGATCGCGCCGCTGCTCGACCGCCAGGACCCGGTGCGCGCCGACGCGCAGAAGATGAAGGTCGCGGTGTTCTACTCGATCTCCAACTGCCAGCCGGGCCTGCGCGGCGTGAACCTGGGCAACTTCCTGATCAAGCGGGTGGTCGAGCAGCTGCGCGACGAATTCCCGAACCTGAAGACCTTCTGCACGCTGTCGCCGGTGCCCGGCTTCGCCCATTGGCTCAGCCATGTGGCCGAGCCGGCCGACCCGCGCCTGAAGCCGGCCGTCCTGCGCGAGCTGCACACCGAGATGGCCGCCGCCCGCGAACGGCTCGCGTTCGATCCCACCGCCGCCAGTCCCGATGACGTGGATCAGCAACGTCTGGCGCGCCTGTGCGCCTGGTACCTCAGCCGAAGCGCCGACCCGCAGGCGCCGCAACCCGACCCGGTGGCGCGCTTCCATCTGAACAACGGCGCCCGGCTCGAACGGATCAACCCTTTGGCCGATCTGTCGCGCAAGGGCCTCAAGCAGTCGCACGGCGTGATGGTCAACTATCTCTATGATCTCGAGGAGATCGAGGCCAACCACGAGCGTTTCGTCAATGGCGAGGTCAGCGCCGCCCGGGCGGTGACTTCGTTGATCTGAGCCGGGGGCATCCGCGGCGGCCACTGACCGATGCCGGACCCCTTTCACCGAGGAGACACGAGATGCAATCACAACGACGTTCGATGATCGTTGCAGGACTCGCGGCGGCGGCGCTGCCGTCCGCGGGCGCGCAGACCGCGGGCTGGCCGAACAAGCCGATCCGGCTGATCGTTCCGTTCCCGCCGGGCGGCGGCACCGACGCCTTTGCTCGACCCTTGTCCAAGGTGCTCACCGCCTCGCTGGGCCAGCAGGTGGTGATCGACAACCGGGGTGGCGCGGGCGGCACGCTCGGCGCCGAGCTCGCGTCGAAATCCCCGCCCGATGGCTACACCTTCGTGATGGGCGCGGTCCACCACACGATCGCGGTCAGCATGTACCCCCGCCTCGGTTACGACCTGCAGAAGGACCTGATGCCGGTCACGGTCGTCTCGTACGTGCCCAATGTGGTCGTCGTGAACCCGCAGCGTGTGCCGGTCAAGACCTTCGCCGAGTTCCAGGCCTACGTGCGCAGCCGGCCGGGCCGGTTGAACTACGGCTCGGCGGGCAATGGCACGACGCACCACCTCACCGTCGAGCTCTGGAAGGTGCTCACCCGCAGCTTCGCCACGCACATCCCCTATCGCGGCGCGGGCCCGGCCCTTCAGGACCTGCTCGCCGGGCAGGTCGACTTCATGTTCGACGGCCTGGGCAGCGCGATCCCGCACATCAAGTCCGGCCGCCTCACCGCGCTCGCGGTCACCTCCGATCAGCGCTCGTTCGCATTGCCCGACCTGCCCACCCTGGCCGAGGCCGGCGTGAAGGGCTACGAGGCGCGCACCTGGTACGCGCTGTGGGCGCCGGTGGGCACGCCGCGCGAGATCATCTCGAGAATGCAGCAGGAGACGGCGAAGGCGCTGGCCGGTGCCGAACTGAAAGGGATCTGGCAGGGCCTCGGGGCGCAGCCCGGTGGCCAGCCACCCGAGGAGATGGCACGATTCGTCGACAGCGAGATCAAGAAGTGGGCGAAGGTGGTCAAAGACTCCGGCGCCCGTCTCGACTGAGCCTCGCATCCCATCGACATTCCCGGGCGCGGGCCAGTTGGCCGAGGCGCCCGGTTCCACCCGCGTGGTCTTCCGCCAGCCCGTCATGACCCCTGCATCGAACGCGAACCTCTACGCCCTGCTCGCCCAGGGTTTCCCCACCGACACCGACGCCTGCGCGATCGAGGCGATCGAGCCCGACGGCTCGTCGCTGTACTACACCTGGGGCGACATCGATCGCGCCAGCGCGAAGATCGCCAACCTGCTGGTGGCGCTGAAGCTGCCGGCCGGCGCGCGCGTCGCGGTGCAGGTCGAGAAATCGCCTGAGGCACTGCTGCTCTACCTCGCGACGCTGCGCGCGGGCTATGTGTACCTGCCGCTGAACACCGCCTACCAGGCGAGCGAACTCGACTACTTCCTGGGCAACGCCAGCCCGGGCCTCGTGGTGTGTTCCCCCTCGGCCGAGTCCTGGGTGCGGCCGCTGGCCAAACGGCACCGCGTCGGGCACGTGCTGACGCTGGACGACCGTCGCCAGGGCACGCTGCTGGCGGCTGCCGCGGGCCAGTCCGATCGGTTCCGCACCGTGCGCCGCGCGCCGGGTGATCTGGCCGCCATCCTGTACACCTCGGGCACCACCGGGCGCAGCAAGGGCGCGATGCTCTCGCACGCGAATCTCTCCTCCAACGCGCAGACCCTGCACCACTACTGGCGCTGGCGCCGCGGCGACGTGCTGCTGCACGCGCTGCCGATCTTCCACGTGCACGGTCTGTTCGTCGCCAGCCACGGCGCGCTGCTCTCCGGCAACAAGATGATCTGGCTGTCGCGCTTCGATCCGGCCACCGTCGTGCGGCATCTGCCGCGCGCCACGGTCTTCATGGGCGTGCCGACGATGTACGTGCGTCTGCTCGATCACGCGGGCTTCACCGCGCAGAGCGCCGCCGACATGCGGCTGTTCATCTCGGGCTCGGCGCCGCTGCTGCCCGACACCTTCCGGCAGTTCGAGTCCCGGATCGGGCAGCGCATCCTCGAGCGCTACGGCATGAGCGAGACGGTGATGCTCACCTCGAACCCGTACGACGGCAATCGTGTCGCGGGCACGGTGGGCCTGCCGCTGCCCGGTGTCTCGGTGCGCGTGTGCAAGGACACCGGCGAAGCCTGCGGCCCCGGCGAGATCGGCGGCATCGAGGTGCGCGGTCCGAACGTGTTCGGCGGCTATTGGCAGATGCCTGAGAAGACCCGCGAGGAGTTCACTGCCGACGGTTGGTTCCGCACCGGCGACGTCGGCAAGTGGGACGCCAACGGCTACCTGTCGATCGTCGGGCGCAGCAAGGACCTGATCATCTCCGGCGGCTACAACGTCTATCCGAAGGAGATCGAGTCCTACCTCGATGAGATGCCCGGCGTCTTCGAGTCCGCCGTGATCGGCGTGCCGCACCGCGATTTCGGTGAGGCGGTGACCGCGGTGGTCGTGCCCCAGCCGGGCGCCACTCTGGACGAAGCGGCGCTGATCGCCGACCTGAAGTCCCGGATCGCGGCGTTCAAGGTGCCCAAGCGCATCCACGTGCTGGCCGAACTGCCGCGCAACCAGATGGGCAAGGTGCAGAAGAACCTGCTGCGGGAGCGCTTCGGGACGACATCGGGCTGAACAGGGTGCCGACGCTGAATGTCGATGCCGACCTCATCCGAGGGTGGGACGTCAGGTCCGGCGCAAGACGTCCCGAAGAAACCCGATCACCGCGGCATTGAACGCGTCGGGGTTGTCGAGGTTCACCGCGTGGCCGCCGTCGATGTCGGCCACGCGGCATCCCGGGATCATCCGCATCGCGTCGTCGCGCAGCGGCTGGAAGGCGGCCTCGCGCACGCCGTTGGTGAGCAGGGTCGGGCAGGCGATCCGGCCCAGGTCGGCCCGCACCGAGAGCTGCGGCCCGGTCACGCGGATCAGGCGCGCCACCCCGCGCGGATCGACCGCGTCGGCCGCTTCCACCAGCAGCCCGCGGATCGGCTCGGGCAGCCGGCGCGAGCGCCGGGGATGGAAGGGCATCGCCTCCAGCGCCGCCCGGCCGCGCGTCTCGATGTCGGCAGCGCGCGCCGCGCGTTGGGCCTCGTCGCCGAAGCGCTCCGGGGCTGACAGGCCGGACACCGAGTTCGTGAAGACCTGAGCGATCACCCGCTGCGGATGCTCGATCGCATAGCGCAGCGTCAGGCTCGCGCCCAGCGATTGTCCGCACAGCAGCACCCGTTCGGCGCCGAGCTCGGTGCGCGCCCGCTCGAACTCGTCGAGGATCGCGCGGGTCGTGTAGCGCGCATCATCCAGCGGCGCCGGCGCGTTGCCGTGGCCCCAGAGGTCGAAGACCACCGGGCGCACGTGCTCGCGCAGCGCGTCCAGGTTCGGCACCCAGTGCCGGTGGCTCGAGAGCATGCCGTGCACGAAGAACATCAGCGGCTTGTCGCCGGGCTCGGGACGCAGATAGGGCAGACGGTGGTCGGTGGTCATGTCGGTGTGGCGGGTCATGGGCTCGGGGGCGTTGCGTGCGGGCGCGATCGGCACCGGCCCACGCCGCGTACGCTCAGTCCGCCAGCGCGAGGTGGCGGCCCGATGCCGGCGCGCGGCCCAGCCCCTCGAACAGCGGACGCACGAACAGGGCCGGCCCTTGCGAGGCGGTGATGCCGGGCACCCACAGCGGCAGTTCGGCCGCCGCGTTGATCATCGCGCTGACGAGCTCGGCGGCCACCGCCGGGTCCAGTGGCCGGATCGATCCGTCGATCAGGCCGTCGACGACGAAGTTGCCGAACTTCTCGGTCAGGCAGTTCAGCGTGTGCAGGGTCTCGCGGCGCAACTCGGCCGGCAGCGCGATCCAGGCGGTCACGCGCAGCAGGGGGCCTCGGGCCGACAACTGGTGCCGCACCAGCATCCGGCTGGCCTGCGACAGGTGGTCCCAACCGCTGCCCGGGACCGACGAGGCCAGCGCATTGGCCCGTCGGATCGTGGCGAAGGTGTGCTGGAAGCAGGCGGCGACCAGGTCGTCCTTGGCCTCGTGGTGGTGATAGAACGAACCCTTCGTGACGTTCAGCCGCGCGGAGATGCGTTCGACCGAGGCGCCCCGATAGCCCTGTTCATTGATCAGCGCGGTGGCCGCGCGCAGGAAGTCGAGCGCGCCGCTGTCCGCCCCGGCGTCGGCCGGATCTTCCAGCGCCAGGGGCGCGGCGCCCGCCGGGGCCTCGTCGACCCAGCGCGCCTGACGCCCGCGCAGGCCGTGGATCAGGATGTCGCTGACCCGGCCTGCGACGATCGCGTAGTCGTCGGGCTCGTAGCGGCGCACGAGGATGCGCACCCACAGGGCGGCCGACAGCAGCAGGTGCGTCTGCGCGTTCAGCTGCGGGCGGGTCAGGCCGGGGCGCGGTGTGCCGATCACGCCACGCACCGCGCGGAACATGTCGTTGTACGCACTGTACACCGTCGCCTGGTGCGACGGCGGCAGCACGCGGATCTCGTTGAAGCTGACCAGTTCGGGGTGACGCTGCAGCGCGATGTCCCGCTGGACCTCGTACCAGCTGGTGATGAAGCGCTCGATCCGCTCGGCCAGCGTGCCCAGGCCGGACGCGTCCCGGGCCAGGCCGGTGACCACCGCGATGCTGCGCAGGAAGCAGGCGCTGGCGAGGTCTTCCTTGCGGCGGTAGTAGTAGGTGATGCTGTTCGTGATCAGCCCGACGGACTCGGCCACGCCGGCGAGCGTCGCCCCTTTCACCCCGTCGCGATTGAACGAACGCGCCGCGGCGTCCAGGATCGCCTCGCGCTTGCGCAGGAAACGTTCGGTCTGGGTGACGCGCGTGGGGGCGTCGGCAGGCCGCCGGCGGGCGCCGGACGGCGCGCCGGGCGCTGCGCCTGCCACGGCGCGACGTGCTCGTGGCACCGGGGTGTCGACGTCGCGCGGGCGGGCCTTCAGGCGGGGTGCAGGTGGCACGCGACCGCCCGGTGGTCGGCCCCCTCGACGAGCTGGGGCTCCTCGCTGCGGCAACGCTCGGTGGCGTGCGGGCAACGGGTGTGGAAGCGACAGCCGCTGGGTGGCGACAGGGCGCTGGGCACCTCGCCGCTGACCACCACCCGCACCCGCTTGGCCTCGACCGCCGCGTCGGCGACCGGGATCGCCGCGAGCAGCGCCTGCGTGTACGGGTGCAGCGGGTCGCGGTAGAGGTCGTCGCGCGAGGCGATCTCGACGATCTTGCCGAGGTACATCACCGCGATCCGGTCGCTGATGTGGCGCACCACCGCGAGGTCGTGCGCGACGAACACGTACGACAGGCCCATGCGCTCCTGCAGGTCCATGAACACGTTCACCACCTGCGCCTGGATCGACACATCCAGCGCCGACACCGGTTCGTCGCAGACGATCAGGCCGGGCTCCAGCGCCAGCGCCCGTGCGATGCCGATCCGCTGCCGCTGGCCGCCGGAGAACTCGTGCGGGTAGCGCTCGGCCATGTCGGGCAGAAGGCCCACCATCGCCAGCAGCGAGGCGATCCGCTCGCGGTAGGCGGCGGGGTCGCTGTCCAGGCCATGCACCTGCAAGGGCTCGCCGATGATGTCGCGCACCCGCATCCGGGGATTCAGCGAGCCGTAGGGATCCTGGTAGACCATCTGCATGCGCCGACGGAACTCGCGCATCCGGGCACGGTCGAAGCGGGTGATGTCCTGCCCCTCGAACACGATGCTGCCGGCGGTGGGCTCGAGCATCCGCAGGATCGCCAGGCCGGTGGTCGATTTGCCGCAGCCGCTCTCGCCGACCAGGCCGAGGGTTTCTCCGCGTCGCAGCGTGAACGACACGCCATCGACCGCGTGGACCGTGGCCACGCGCTTTTGCATGATGACCCCGCGCATCACCGGGAAGTGCACCTTCAGGTCCCGGACTGCGAGGATCTCGTCGCCCGGGGCACCGTCAGGGGCCGCGCGCGCGGGCGTATCGACGACAGGGGTATCAGACATCGACGAAGCACGCCTTCTGGTGTTGGGGGCCGACCTCGCGCAGCACGGGTCGTTCGGTCCGGCAGCGTTCCTGCGCGAGCCGGCAGCGCGGCGCGAACGCGCAGCCGGGCGGCAGCGACGAGAGATCCGGCGGCTGGCCCTCGATCGGCACCAACCGGCGGCGGGTGTCGCCGTCGAGCCGCGGGATCGAGGCCATCAGGCCGCGGGTGTAGGGGTGGGCCGGGTGCGCGTAGAGTTCGGCCGCCGGTGCGGTCTCGACGACCCGGCCGCCGTACATCACGATCACGCGGTCGGCGTATCGGGCCACCACGCCCAGGTCGTGCGTGATCAGGATCAGCGCCGAGCGCGCCTTCTTCGAGAGGTCCTGCAGCAGATCGAGGATCTGCGCCTGGACCGTGACGTCGAGCGCGGTGGTCGGCTCGTCGGCGATGATCAGCTGCGGCTCGCAGGCCAGCGCCATCGCGATCATCGCGCGCTGTCGCATGCCGCCGGAGAACTGGTGCGGATAGGCCGAGACACGCGAGGCCGCGTCCGGGATTCGCACCAGCGCCAGCAGTTCGCGAGCGCGCTCCAGCGCCTTCGCCCAGGGCGTGCCCTGGTGCAGGTTCACCGGTTCGGCGATCTGCCGGCCGACGGTGATCGCCGGGTTCAGCGAGGACATCGGCTCCTGGAAGATCATCGCGATCCGGTTGCCCCGGATCGCGCGGATCGACTTGTCGTCGAGCTTGAGCAGGTCGGTGCCGTCGAACACGATCTGGCCGGACTCGATGCGCCCGGGCGGGTCGGGGATCAGGCGCAGCACCGACAGCGCGGTCACGCTCTTGCCCGATCCGGACTCGCCGACGATCGCCACCGTCTCGCCGGCGTTGACGTCGAACGAGACGTCGTCGACCGCGGTGACCGTGCCTCGTTCGGTACGGAAGCGGGTGGTCAGGCCGCGCACGCTCAGAAGGGCTGAACTCATCGAGGGGAGATCCAATCGGGTGGCGTCGGGAGGGGATGCACCGGTCGGGCCGTGCGAGAGGCCGGCCCGACGGGGATCAATAGCCCATCTTCTTCTTCATCTCCTGGTCGATCCAGATGCGCGCGTAGATCGGGCCCGGTCGCACCGCGCCGGCGCGCAGCTCGCCGTTGTAGTTCTTCACCCACGGCCACCACGCGGTGTAGACATACGGCGTCGGCAGCCACACGTACGGGGCCTTGTCGAGGATCTCGCGGGTCATCTCCTTGAGCATCTGCTGGCGCTTGGGCTCGGAGCGCTCGAGGTAGACCGCGGCCATCTTCTCGTCGTACTTCGGATCGCTGTACTGCGAGGGATTCCAGACCTGGCCCTTCACGAAGCTCTTGCGGATCGTCGTGGTCGGGTTCGTGTGGCCGTTGTTCATGAAGTAGCCGGCCGAGTTCGTCTTCGTCGTCATCGCCGACAGGAACGCGCCGTACTCCATCGGCTGGATCTGCATCTTGACGCCGACCTTCTCCAGGTAGGCCGCCACCAGCGGCAGCAGGTCCTGGTGATCGGGCGAGCACGAGCAGACCTGCACCTTGAACGTGAAGCCGTTCGGGTGGCCGGCCTCGGCCAGCAGCTTCTTGGCCTTCTCCGGGTTGTAGGTGAACAGCTCCTTGATCGACTCGGGCATCGCCGACAGCGGCTCGAAGTAGCCGACGTAATCGGGGTGCTGCGGGTAGGCGAAGAGCTCGGCATTGCCGCCGTAGTACGACTTGACGATCTCCTCCTTGTTGACCGCCATGTTCAGCGCGCGTCGAACCCGGATGTCGTCGAAGGGCTTGGTGTCGACCCGCATCGACAGGAAGGTGCCGCTCATCGCCAGCCAGCGGGACCACTTCAGCTGCGGGGCGCTCTTCTTCAACTCGTCGACCGCGCTCCAGCGCACCGCCTCGAGGATGTCGAGCTTGCCGGTTCGCAGCGCCGCGTGCTGGGCCGCCTCGTCACGGATGATCCGGTAGACCAGCCGATCGACGAAGGGCAGCTTGTACGACTGGCCGCCGATGGTCTCGGAATCCCAGTAGCCCGGGTTCTTCACGTAGGTGTTCGAGTTGCCGTTCACGAAGTCGGTCAGCATGAACGGGCCGGTGCCGTTGTGGTTCTTCCAGTTCGCGGCACCGCCGGGCGCGTTGACGATCTCCCTGGGCATGACTCCCGAGTAGTAGCCCCACCCGAAGCGGTAGTCCCACTCGGCGTTGAACTCCTTGAACGTGAACACCACGGTGTGCTTGTCGGTGGCCTCGACCTTCGTCAGGTGGTCGAAGTAGCCGGCGATCTTCTTCGGGCTGGTGGCCAGGCGGGTGTAGCTGAACACCACGTCGTCGGCGACCAGCTCGCGGGCGGCCATCACGCCCTTCTTCTCCGGGAACATCACGCCCTTGCGCAGCTTCACTTCCAGGCGCAGCGGGTTGTCGAGCCAGCGCCAGCTCTCGGCGAGTTCGCCGCGGACCGCGTCCAGCGGCAGGTATGCGTCGGCATAGAACGAATGCCGGCCGCCATTGCGCTTGGCCTTGGACAGATCGGCGGCGAACAGCTGCTCGAAGTACTGCCCGGTGTCGTGGTTCTGCTTCCAGTTCCAGTCGGCGAGGTCCCAGGACAAGGCCGAGATCGTGACGTAGACCGTGCCGACGCTGAGCGTGCCGCCATAGAGGGGCTTTTCGGCCTGCGCCATGGCGCCGACGCTGCCCAGCGCGAGCGCGCCGGCGGTGAAGGTGCGACCCAGCACGGATCGCAGACGGGAGAGGTTCATCGTGTGTCTTCCTTGTTGCGTTATCTGTCGCCTGGCCGGTGCGATCGCCGCCCGGCCCGGCGCTGCCGCGGTCTCAGCGCGACCCTCGCAGCCGCGGATCGAGCAGATCACGCAGCGCGTCCCCGAAGACGTTGGTCGCGTACACGACCACCGTCAGACACAGCCCCGGGGCCAGCGCGAGCCAAGGACCCTGGAACATGTAGGTTCGTCCGCCGCCCGAGAGCATCCCGCCCCAGGTGGGCGCCGGCGGCGGCACGCCGAGACCGAGGAAGGACAGGCCGGATTCGGCCAGGATCACCGCGCCGACACGGGTCGTGAACAGCACGATGATCGGCGGCAGGATGTTGGGCAGGATGTGGCGCAACAGGATCCGGGGCGTGGTCGCGCCGATCGACTGTGCCGCGTGCACGTACATGTTCTCGCGCACCGAGACGACCGCGCTGCGGATGATCCGCGAGCCGGCGATCCCCAGCAGCAGTCCCAACGTGCAGATGATCTGCGGCATGCCGGGGCCCACCACCGAGACGACGACGATCAGGATGATCAGGTCGGGGAAGCTCATCCACGCGTCGACGAAACGCTGGGTGACGAGGTCGGTCTTGCCACCGAGGTAGCCCGTGGCGATGCCGATGGCCACCGAGATGAAGGTGGCCAGCGTCGCCGCGCTGATGCCGATGATCACCGACAACTGCGCGCCGTACAGGCAGCGCGACAGCATGTCCCGTCCGAGGTTGTCGGTGCCGAACGGGAACTCCCACGAGGGCGGCTTGAGCCGGTTCAACGGGCTGATCTCGTTCATGCCGTGAGGGGCCAGCACGTCGGCGAACACGCCGCAGAACAGGAACACCAGGAAGATCACACCGCCCGCGGCGCCCAGCGGCTTGGTCTTGAACAGCCGCTTCAGGAAGCCGGGCGGGCGGGGCCGTGCCGGTGCGGCGGAAGCCAGGACGGCGCTCATGAACGGATCCTCACGCGGGGGTCGAGCAGGCCGTAGCTCAGGTCGACCAGCAGGTTGATCATCATCACCGACACGCCGACCACCAGGAAGACGCCGGTGATGATCGGGTAGTCGCGCTGGTTGACGGCGTCGAGCAGCAGAAGGCCCATGCCCGGAATGCCGAAGATCTGCTCTAGGATCACGGTGCCACCGATGATGATCGGGGCCTGCAGGCCGATCAGCGTGACCACCGGGATCAAGGCGTTGCGCAGCGCGTGCCGAAGCACGACCAGCCGCTCGGGCAGCCCCTTGGCCATCGCGGTGCGGATGTAGTCCTGGCGCAGCACCTCCAGCATCATCGTGCGGGTCATGCGCATCGTCACGGCCGACAGCGCGGTGCCCAGCACGACGGCCGGCAGCAGCATCTGCTTGATGTTGCCCACCGGGTCCTCGCGAAAGGGGATGTAGCTGACCTCCGGCGACCAGCCCCAGAAGATCGAGGGGATCACGATCGCCATCGTGCCCATCCAGAAGCTGGGGACCGCCAGCAGCAGGATCGAGAACGAGCGCGCGAGGTAGTCGCCCGCGGTGTCCTGGCGGATCGCCGAGTAGATGCCGATCGGCAGCGCGATCGACAGGCCGATCAGCACCGCGAGCAGGCCGAGCTCGAACGTGACCGGCAGCCGGGCGGTGAGCAGGTCGATCACCGGGGTGCTCTGCCACAGCGAGTTGCCGAGGTCGCCCTTGAAGAGGATCTTGCCGACCCAACTCAGGTACTGCGACCACATCGGCTGGTCCAGGCCCAGCGCCTTGACCAGCGCGTCGCGGTCCATCTTGTTCGCGCTGACGTCGTTCTGGCTCAGCATCATGTCGATGATGTCGCCCGGGATCAGGCGCACCGTGACGAAGACGATGATGCTGGCGAAGATCAGCGTGGGGATCAGCGCGAGCAGACGTCGCGCGATATAGGCCTGCACGGTCAGCTCCCGGGTGATGTCGTCGGACGGCTTGGCGACGTACCTGGAATTCGACGGCGAGCCGGGTGGGGATGGACTGCGAGGCGGATCATCGTGTCTCCTGTGACTGCCCACCCCCGCCTTGTCGACAAGGTCTGTCAGGGTCGGCTGGACGATACCACGGCACCCGGGATGTGCGGACGCAGCAATCGAGCGGTTCGATGGAACCGGCACGCGCCCATACTGCGATTTCGAAATCGGCCGTGTCGCTCTGCGAACCCGGCCTGCCCGACGCGTTGTCAGCGTCCGGCGTCGTCTCCGGGCCAGCCCGCGAGCAGACCGCGCATCGCCGCGACCAACGCGACCGGCTGGTCGACCATCACGTGATGCGCCGCATCGGGAATCTCCACGAACGGCGAACCCGGGGGCAGCATCGTGCGCTGGCTCGCGACCACCTCCGGCCTGACCAGCGACGAGCGCGCACCGTACAGGTTGGCGATCGGGCAGCGCAGCGCGCGCAGTTCGTCGGTGGTGCGCGCGCCCTCGTAGCGGGCCCACAGCATCGGGTCGAAACGCCAGGTCCAGGCGTGGGTGTCCGGATCCTGCAGCGAGATCCGGCGAAGCGAGGTCCGTGCGATGTGGTCGGCGATGTACGGGTGCGCCACCGGCTGCGCGGGCACGAACCGGAACTGGCGAAGTGCCGCGTTCAGCGACGGGTACTCGCGGGTGGCTCGCGAGGCTTTCGGGGGGCCGCGATCGGCATCGCGGCCCGTGCGCTGTTCCCGCGTGTAGAGCGGCGCATCGATCACGATCGCGGCGCGCAGCCGCTCGCCGGCACGGTGCGCGCAGGTGATCACCGGGAACGACCCGAACGAGTGTCCGATGAACACGGGCGGACGCGATCCGTCGAACAGGCCGGTGTGCTCCGCGCAGGCGAACGCCTCGTCGGCGAAGAGGTGCACCGAGTACCGGTCGCGCCATTGCGATCCGCCCATTCCGGAGAGCGAGAACGCCGCGACACGGAAATCGCTGGCGAGCAGCGGCGCGATGAACGACCACCAGTCGGCGTGGGCGCCGTTGCCATGGATGAACAGCAGACCCGGGCGTCCCCGCTCGCCCCAGGCGAGGGTCTCGACCTCGGCGCCCGCCACGACGATCCGATCGCGCTCAGGGGCCAGCGCGAGCGCGTCGGTGAACCAGGGCGGGGCCGGCGGCCGGGCGCCGGCATACTCGGCCAGCGGGGCGGCGCTGTCCTGTGTGTGATGTCGGTGCGTGGGGCTCATCGGGTCGTCGACGTCGGTGTGAAGCGCTCGGGCGTTTGAGTGCGAAATGGTCGTGCCGGACTCGACACGATTCGCGATTGTGGCAAGCTATCAGAAAAACCGGTTTGCTCCGAAACCGGCATCGAGGAGACCGACATGTCACTGTTCAATCTCGACGGCAAAGTGGCCGTCATCACCGGTTCCTCCCGCGGCATCGGTCGCGCCATCGCAGAACGCATGGCCGAGCAGGGCGCCCGGGTGGTGGTGTCGTCGCGCAAGGAGGCGGCCTGTCTGGAGGTCGTCAAGGCGATCGAAGCCAAACATGGCGCGGGCCGCGCGATCGCGATTCCGGCGAGCATCTCGTCCAAGGACGATCTGAAGCGCCTGATCGACGAGACGATGGCCGCGTTCGGGCGCATCGACATCCTGGTCTGCAACGCGGCCTCCAATCCGTACTATGGGCCGATGGCCGGCATCAGCGACGATCAGTTCCGCAAGATCCTCGACAACAACATCGTCGCGAACCACTGGCTGGTGCAGCTCGTCGGCCCGCAGATGATCGAACGCAAGGACGGCTCGATCATCATCGTGTCCTCCATCGGCGGCCTGCGGGGCTCGCCGGTGATCGGCGCGTACTGCATCTCGAAGGCCGCCGACGCGCAGCTCGCGCGCAACCTGGCGGTCGAGTTCGGGCCGCACAACGTGCGCGTGAACTGCATCTCGCCCGGCCTGATCAAGACCGATTTCGCGCGCGCGCTGTGGGAGAATCCCGAGACCGCCAAGCGCACCACGTCGACGACCCCGCTGCGCCGCATCGGCGACCCCGACGAGATCGCCGGCGCCGCGGTGTTCCTCGCGTCACCCGCCGGCAGCTACGTCACCGGGCAGAACATCGTCGTCGACGGCGGCGCCACCATCTGAACCACGCGGCGCCCGGGCGCCGCGTCCGCGGTTGGCAGCGGCAGCGGGTGCCGCCCGGTCTGCCGGCCGGCGGCGCGCACCGGGCGTTCGATCCACCGATCACAGGAAACCTCCGATGAGCGACACCGCCACCTCCGCGTCGATCGACGCGTTTCGCGCGGAGACGCGCGCCTGGCTGCAGGCCAACTGTCCGCCGGAGATGCGCCGGCCCGTGGTCAATGAAGACGACACCTGCTGGGGGGGGCGCCGCTGGAAGTTCCAGTCCGACGCGCAGCGCCAGTGGCTCGAACGCATGGCCGAGCGGGGCTGGACGGTGCCCGACTGGCCCCGCGAGTACGGCGGCGGCGGGCTGGGCAAGGAGCAGGTCAAGGTGCTGCGCGAGGAAATGCGCGCGCTCGGGTGTCGTTCGCCGCTGGACAGCTTCGGCATCTGGATGCTCGGTCCGGCGCTGCTGAAGTACGGCTCGCACGAACAGAAGCTCGAGCACCTGCCCAAGATCGCCCGTGGCGAGATCCGCTGGTGCCAGGGCTATTCGGAACCGAACGCCGGCTCGGACCTCGCCTCGTTGCAGACGCGCGCCGAGGACAAGGGCGACCACTTCCTGGTCAATGGCCAGAAGATCTGGACCTCCTACGCCGACAAGGCCGACTGGATCTTCTGCCTGGTGCGCACCGACTTCAGCGCGAAGAAGCACGACGGCATCAGCTTCGTGCTGTTCGACATGGCCTCGCCCGGGGTCACGACACGGCCGATCACGCTGATCTCGGGCAAGTCGCCGTTCTGCGAGACCTTCTTCGACAACGTCCAGGTGCCGCGCGGCAACCTGGTCGGCGAGATGAACCGGGGCTGGGAGATCGCCAAGTACCTGCTCACGCACGAGCGCAACATGATCGGCGCGATCGGTGATCGGGGGGCGAGCCGCCCGGTGGCCAAGATCGCGGCCGCCAAGATCGGGCTGGACGCCGCCGGCCGCCTGGACGACCCGCTGCTGCGCGCGCAGATCGCCGGCTTCGAGGTCGACGAGACCGCGTTCCGTGCGCTGATGGAGCGCGCCGGCGATCTCGCCCGACAGGGCGACATCAACCCCGCGTTCTCCTCGGTGTTGAAGTACTACGGCGCCGAGTTGAACAAGCGGCGCTTCGAGCTGTCGATGCAGGCCGCCGGCAGCGACGGCCTGGAGTGGGAGGGCGAACGTTCCACCGACGGCGCGCTGGCCCGCGCCTGGCTGCGCACGAAGGCCAACTCCATCGAAGGCGGGACCAGCGAGGTCCAGCTGAACATCATCACCAAGCGGATCCTCGATCTGCCGGGCGCCTGAGCCCCGTTGCACGGAAACCGACATGGCCCTCACCCTGGATGAATCGCAGCGGATGCTGCAAGACTCGGCGCGCAGCTTCATCGGCGAGCGCGCGCCGGTGGCCCACCTGCGGCGCCTGCGCGACAGCCGTGACGCCGACGGTTTCGACCGCGAGCTCTGGCGCGAGTTCGCGAAGATGGGTTTCGCCGGCGCCCTGGTGCCCGAGGCCCAGGGGGGCCTGGGCCTGGGCCTGCCCGAGGCCGGCATCATCCAGGAGACGATCGGTCGGCACCTGGTGCCCTCGCCCTTCCTGGCCACCTCGGTGATCGGGGTGCGCGCGCTGCTGGCGGCCGACGACCCGGCGCGCTGGTCCGAATCGCTGGCACGGGTGGCGGCCGGCGAGCTGCTGCTGGCGCTGGCCGTCGACGAAGGGGCCAAGCACCGGGCGGGTGGGTTCGCCTGCCGCGCGATCCCCGCTGGCGACGGCTACACGCTCGAGGGCGAGAAGACCTTCGTGGTCGACGGCCATGTCGCCGGCCTGTTGATCGTCGCGGCGCGCGTCGATGTCGCCGGGGGAGCGCCGGGTGTCGCCTTGCTGGTCGTCGAGCCCGGCCAGGCCGGCGTCGGCGTCGAGCGGACCGTGATGGTGGACGCCCACAACGCGGCCCGGGTGCGCTTCAGCGCGGTCCAGGTGACCGCCGCCAACGTGCTCGTCGGGCCCGCGCGCGGCGCAGCAGCCCTCGAGGCGGTGCTCGACGCAGGGCGGGCGGCGCTGGCCGCCGAACTGGTCGGTGCCGGCGAGGAGGCCTTCGAACGGACGATGACCTACCTGAAGGAGCGCAAGCAGTTCGGTCGCACGATCGGCGAGTTCCAGGCGCTGCAGCACCGCGCCGCGGTGCTCTACACCGATCTCGAACTCGCGCGAGCCGCGACGATGAAGGCGCTTCGTCTCGTCGATGCCGGTGGTCCGGACGCGGTGCGCTGGGCCTCGGTCGCGAAGTCCAAGGCAAGCGCGGCGTCGGGGCTGGCGGCACAGGAGGGCGTTCAGATGCACGGCGGCATGGGCATGACCGATGCGTTCGACATCGGACTGTTCATGAAGCGGGTGCGGGTGGCCCAGGAGCTGCTGGGCGACGCGGCCTTCCACGCCGATCGCCTGGCGCGACTGAACGGCTACTGATCGCGGAGAACACCTGTGCTCTGGATGCGTTTCCTCGGCCCCGCCGGGCCGTGCCTGGGTGCGCTCGTCGATGGCCGCGTGCACGTCCACCGCGGCGATCTCTTCGGGTCGCCCGAGCCCACCGGCGAGGTGCTCGACCCGGCGGCGTTGACCTGGTTGCCACCGTGCGAGCCCACCAAATTCATCTGCCTGTGGAACAACTTCCACGCGGCCGCGGCCAAGCAGGGGCAGGCGATTCCCGCCGAGCCCTTGTGGATCATCAAGGCCGCGAGCGCCGCGGTCGGTCACCGGCAGCCCATCGTGGCGCCGTCGCCCGCGGTCTACGACGGGCGGGTCGTGTTCGAAGGCGAACTCGGCGTGGTGATCGGTCGGCGCTGCCGGCGCGTCAGCGCCGCGCAGGCCGCGGAACACGTCCTGGGATACACCTGCGTGAACGACGTCACCGCGCTCGAACTGATCAACCGCGACCCGGCGTTCGCGCAGTGGACCCGCGCCAAGAGCTTCGACAGCTTCGGGCCGTTCGGCCCGGTGATCGCGACCGGGCTCGATCCCGCCGCGCTGACGGTGCGCACGCTGGTCGGCGGGCGCGAGCGGCAGAACTTCCCGGTGGCCGACATGATCTTCTCCCCGCTCGAACTCGTGTCGCGGCTGTCACAGGAGCTCACGCTGGAGCCCGGTGACGTGGTCTCCTGCGGCACCTCGCTGGGCGTGCTGCCGATGCGCCCCGGGCAGACGATCGAGGTGGTGATCGAGGGCATCGGCAGCCTGAGCAACGACTACACCGCGTCGGCCGACGGGCCCGGCGCGGCTTGAGGACTCTCCCATGAAGATCACGATCGTCGGCGCGGGCGCCATCGGCGGCTACCTGGGCGCGCGCCTGGCATTGGCGGGCGAGGATGTCACCTTCGTCGCGCGCGGCCCGAACCTCGAGGCGCTGCGCACCCGGGGCATCCGCCTGATCGAGGAGGACGGCACCGAACGCGTGGCTCACCCGATCCGCGCGGTGCAATCGATGGCCGACGCCGGTCCGCAGGACTACGTGCTGCTCACGCTGAAGGCCCACCAGGTCGAGCAGGTGGCCGCCGACATGCGTGGCCTGTTCGGCCCGCACACCGCGGTGGTCACGATGCAGAACGGCATCCCCTGGTGGTACTTCCACAAGCTGGGTGGCGCCTACGAGGGGCGTGCGGTCACGATGGTCGATCCCAAGGGCGTGATCGCCGCGAACATCGAGAACGAACGCATCATCGGCTCGGTGGTCTACCCGGCCAGCGAGCTGATCGAACCAGGCGTCGTCAAGGTGATCGAGGGCAACCGGTTCTCGCTCGGCGAGCCCGACAACACGAAGAGCGAGCGCGCGCTGCGCCTGTCGGAGGCGATGACCCGCGCGGGGTTCAAGTCGCCGGTGTCCACGGATCTTCGCGGCGAGATCTGGCTGAAGCTCTGGGGCAACCTGACCTTCAACCCGCTGAGCGCGTTGACGCACGCCACGCTGGCGGGCATCTGCCGATTCCCGCTGACGCGCGAACTCGCGGCCGGCATGATGCGCGAAGCGCAGGCGGTGGCCGAGGCGCTGGGCGCGCGGATGCGGGTGTCGATCGACAAGCGGATCGCCGGCGCCGAAGCGGTCGGCGAGCACAAGACCTCGATGCTGCAGGACGTCGAGCGCGGGCGCGCGCTCGAACTGGACGCCTTGCTGGGCAGCGTGATGGAGCTGGCGCGGATCACCGGGATCGAGACGCCCCGGATCGACGCGATCTACGCGGCCACCAGCCTGCTCGCGCACACATTGGCCGACCAGGGTGGCCGGCTCGAGGTGCAGTCGGCCGGCTGACGCGCCTGGCGCGTTCGCGCCATCCCGGGGGGCGGCATCGTTCGCGCGGGGCCCGAGGGCCCGCGCCGGCGCGCGCGCTCAGGCCTTCGCGCCGCGTCCCATCACGCGCCGGCCGATCGCGCTGACCGGCTGCCAGAACAGCATCAGCAGGCCCAGGCTCATCAGCGAGCCCACCAGGCCATTGGCCCAGAAGATCGACAGGTTGCCCTGCGACATCAGCATCGCCTGTCGGAAGCTCGACTCCGCCATGTCGCCGAGCACCAGCGCGAGCACCATCGGAGCGAGCGGGTAGCTGAGCTTCTTGAACAGGTAGCCGAGCACGCCGAAGAACAGCATCAGCACGACGTCGAACAGCGCGTTGTGCACGGTGTAGGCGCCGATCGCGCAGATCACGAGGATCACCGGCGCGATGATCGCGAACGGGATCCGAAGAATGGCCGCCCACCACGGCACCGTGGTCAGCACCACGATCAGACCGACGATGTTGCCCAGGTACATGCTGGCGATCAGTCCCCAGACGAAGTCCTTCTGCTCGACGAAGAGCAACGGGCCGGGCTGCAAGCCCCAGATCAGCAGGCCGCCGAGCAGCACCGCGGCGGTCGGCGAGCCGGGAATGCCCAGCGTGAGCATCGGCAGCAGCGCGCTGGTGCCGGCGGCGTGCGCCGCGGTCTCGGGCGCCACCACGCCTTCGATCTGCCCCTTGCCGAACGAGGCCGGGTCGCGCGCGAAGCGCTTGGCCACGCCGTAGCTCATGAACGAGGCGGGCGTCGCGCCGCCGGGCGTGATGCCCATCCAGCAGCCGATCAGCGTGCCGCGGATCGCGGTGGCCCAGTAGCGCGGCAGCTGCGCCCAGGTCTGCAGCACCACGCGCGGGTTGATGCCCGAACGACCGCCCTTGAACGCGAGCCCTTCCTCCATCGTGGCGAGGATCTCGCCGACGCCGAAAAGCCCGATCACCGCGACCAGGAAGTCGAAGCCGCGCAGCAGTTCCTGCTGGCCGAAGGTCAGGCGCAGCTGGCCGGTGACGGTGTCGGTGCCGACCGCCCCCAGCGCGAAGCCCAGCATCATCGCGGCGATCGTCTTGAACGGGCGCGCGCCGCTCATGCCGACGAAGCTGCAGAAGGTGAGGAACTGCACCGAGAAGAATTCGGCCGGTCCGAACTTCAACGCGAACTTCGCGACCAGTGGCGCCAGGAAGGTGACCATCATCACCGCGACCAGCGCGCCGAAGAACGACGACGTGAACGCCGCGGTCAGCGCCTCGCCGGCCCGGCCCTGCTGCGCCAGCGGGTAGCCGTCGAAGGTGGTGGCCACTGACCAGGGCTCGCCGGGGATGTTGAACAGGATCGACGTGATCGCGCCGCCGAACAGCGCGCCCCAGTAGATGCACGACAGCATGATGATCGCGGTCGCCGGGGGCATCGTGAACGTCAACGGGAGCAGGATCGCCACCCCGTTGGCGCCACCCAGTCCGGGCAGCACGCCGATCAGCACGCCGAGCACGATGCCCAGCAGCATGAAGCCGATGTTCGGCAGTGTCAGCGCGACGGAGAAGCCGTGCAGCAGGTTCGACAGGTCTTCCATCGTCAGTACCCCAGCATGCGCTCGATTGGTCCCTTGGGCAGCGACACCAGGAACCAGCGCTCGAACAGCATGAACAAGGTCAGGGGAACGCCGAGCGCCACGCCCGCCACCAGCGGCCAGCCGAAGTTGCCGTGCCGGCGCATGAAATAGCCGATGAACACGGCCGACGCGAGGTAGATGCCGATCAGGTAGATCGCGGCGACGTACAGGCAGGTGGGAACGAACACCTGCGCGATCCGGGCGAGCTGCTCGCGCGTGGCGAACGAGCGCTGCCAGTGGGCCTCGTAGCGCACGGTGTCGATCAGCGTGATGACACCGGCCAGTGCGAGCAGCACACCGATGTAGAACGGGAAGTAGCCGGCCTGCGGACCGTCATCGGCCCAGCCGGCGCCGATGCGGCGGCTGTCGATCGCCACGACCACGCCGACCACGACGAAGAACAGGGCCACGCCCGCCTCGACGGCGAGGGTGCGGATGCGCGAGGGAGTCTCCTCCCGATCGGGTGTCGACACGGCAGTTGCTCCGTTGAGGGCAGAGGGCGGGCGCGGCGTCCGCGCGGGGGGCGGGCGTCCGTCGGCGCGCGTCCGGGCCTGGCGTCGGGCCCGGTGCGGCGCCGACGCGAAGGCCCGCGCGCGGGGTCACTTGGCGATGAAGCCGGCTTCCTGCATCAGCGTGCGGTGGGTGCTTTCGGCGCGACCCAGCCAATCGCTGAATTCCTTGCCGGTCATGAACGTGTCCTTGAACGCGCCCTTCTCGACGAATTCCTTCCAGTCGGGCGTGGCGCGGACCTTCTTGAACAGCTCGATGTAGAAGGCGACCTGGTCCGGCGTGACTCCGGGCGGCAGGAAGATGCCCCGCAGCATCAGGTAATCGACGTCGACGCCGGATTCCTTGCACGACGGGATGTCGTTCCACGACTGGGTGTCGGTGACCTTCGACTTGAACGGCATGCGTTCGTCGTCGAGCACGCACAGCGGGCGCAGCTTGCCGCCACGCCAGTGCGCCACCGCTTCGATCGGGTTGTTCACGGTGGAATTCACGTGCTTGCCGACCAGCTGCACCGCGACGTCGCCACCGCCCTTGAACGGCACGTAGGTGAACTTCTTGCCCGCGACCTTCTCCAGGGCCACCGTGATGATCTGGTCTTCCTGGCGCGAACCGGTGCCCGCCATCTTGAAGCTGTTCGGCGGCGCCGCCTTGACCGCGTCGAGGTACTCCTTGGCCGTCTTGTAGGGCGCCTCGGCGTTGACCCAGAGCACGAACTGGTCGAGCGCCAGCATCGCGACCGGCGTCATGTCCTTCCAGTTGAAGGGCACGCCGGTGCCCAGCGGCGTGGTGAACAGGTTCGACAGCGTGATCACGATCTTGTGCGCCTCGCCCTTGGCGCCCTTGACCTCCAGGAAGCCCTCGGCACCGGCGCCGCCCGCCTTGTTGACGACCACCAGCGGCTGCTTCATCAGGCTGTGCTTCGTGACGACGCCCTGCAGGAAGCGCGCCATCTGATCGGCGCCGCCGCCGGTGCCGGCCGGCACGACGAACTCGACCGGCTTGGTCGGTTCCCAGGCCGCCGTTGCGCTGTGCGGAACCGCGGCGACCAGCGCCAACGCGGCGAGCCAGGCCAGGGGGCGGGAACTGGGGGCGCGAGTGCCGCGCTGCGTCGTTGGGCGAACAGCCTTCATTGTGGTCTCCTCCGGGAAGCAGCGCATGTTACTGGCTCGCAGGCGGTCGTACAATCGAGGGTTTCGCCATTCCGTGGGATTCCGCAATGTCTCATCCAATCACGCTTCGTTCGCTGATCGCCGCCGGGGCCGATGACCAGATCGCGCTGACCGCGCCGGGCGTGGCGGGCCTGTCCTATGCCGCGCTGCGGACCCTCGTCGACGACACGGTTCGTGCGCTGAACGCGATGGGCATCGGCCGCGGCGATCGGGTGGGCATCGTGCTGAACAACGGCCCCGAGATGGCCACCGCCTTCATCGCCGTGGCCAGCGCCACCGGCTCGGCGCCGCTGAATCCCGCCTACCGTGCCGACGAGTTCGAGTTCTATCTCTCCGACCTGAACGCGAAAGGCCTGATCGTCGAGGCGGGCAGCACCTCGCCGGCGGTCGCGGTGGCCGCCAAGCTGGGCGTGCGCCTGATCGAACTTCACCCGCGGCGCGAGCGTGGCGCGGGGGCGTTCGAACTCGTCGCGACGGGGCCCTCGGTCGCGGCCGCGCAACCGGGCCCGGCGCAAGCCGACGACGTCGCGCTCGTGCTGCACACCTCGGGCACCACTTCCCGGCCGAAGATCGTGCCGCTGTCGCAGCGCAATGTCTGCGCCTCGGCCCGCAACATCCGCGAGTTCCTCTCGCTCAGTGCGCAGGATCGTGGCCTGAACATCATGCCGCTGTTCCACATCCACGGACTGATCGCCGGCATCCTCGCCCCGCTGTCGGCGGGCGGCCAGGTCTGCTGCTCGCCGGGCTTCAACGCGCTGAAGTTCTTCTCGTGGATGGAAGAGGCACGCCCCACCTGGTACACCGCGGTGCCCACGATGCACCAGACCATCCTCAGCCGCGCGCCGAACAACCGCGCCATTATTTCGGCCAACCCGCTGCGCTTCATCCGCTCCTCGTCATCGGCGATGCCCACGCAGGTGATCCGCGAGATCGAGGAGGTCTTCAATGCGCCGCTGGTCGAGTCCTATGGCATGACCGAGGCGGCCCACCAGATGGCCGCGAATCCGTTGCCGCCCCGGGTGCGCAAGCCCGGCAGCGTGGGCATCGCGGCCGGCCCGGAGATCGCCATCATGGACACCGAAGGCCGGCTGCTCCCGGCGGGCGAGGTCGGTGAGATCGTGATCCGGGGCGAGAACGTGACGAAGGGTTACGAGAGCAATCCGAAAGCCAACGCGGAGGCCTTCACGAACGGCTGGTTCCGCACCGGCGACCAGGGCGTGATGGATGCCGAGGGCTACCTGACGTTGACCGGCCGTCTGAAGGAGATCATCAATCGGGGCGGCGAGAAGGTCTCGCCGCGCGAGGTCGACGAGGTGCTGATGGACCACCCCGCGGTGGGCCAGGTGGTCACCTTCGCGATCCCGCACGACAAGCTCGGCGAGGAGGTGGGGGCGGCCGTGGTGCTCAAGGAGGGCGCGGCGCTCACCGAGAAGGAGCTGCGCGAGTTCGCCGCCCAGCGCCTGGCCGACTTCAAGGTGCCGCGCAAGGTGCTGTTCCTGGAGGAGATTCCGAAGGGCGCCACCGGCAAGCTGCAGCGCATCGGACTGGCGGCGAAGCTCGGCCTGGCCTGAGCGACCGCGACACCTCAGCCGCGCGGGGCGGGCGCCTTCGCGAGGCGCTCGATGATCCGCCAGTGCTCCGGGCTCACTGGCGTGATCGAGAGCCGATTGCCCCGGCGCAGCAGCACCATGTCCTCCAGGCCCGGCGTCTCGCGCAACTCGGCCAGCGGGATCAGCCGGGTCTTGCGCACCGCCTGCACGTCCACCAGCAGCCAGCGCGGGTTCTCTCGCGGGCTCTTGGGGTCGACGTAGGGCGATCGCGGATCGAACTGGGTCGGGTCGGGACGCACGCCCGAGGCCACCCGCGCGAATCCGGCGACCCCCGGTTCCGGACAACTCGAGTGATAGAACAGCACGCGGTCGCCGATGCGCATCGCGTCGCGCATGAAGTTGCGCGCCTGGTAATTGCGCACCCCCGTCCAGGGGACGGTTTGGTCAGGGGCGGCCAGCGCGTCGTCGATCGAGCATTCGTCCGGTTCGGACTTCATCAGCCAAAGGTTCATCGGAAGGCCTCGGGCGGGCGCGGGGCCGGCGGACCCCGGAAAGCAACGGGGCTGCGATTGCCGCAGCCCCGGGAAGAAGTGCCCCGCCTGTGTCGGTAGACCGGCATCCTGAACCGTGAGGTTCAGGGCGGCCGCGGCAAGGCATCACATCAGGTTCATCCGACGAAGGACGATCACAACAGCGACGCTCGGTTCACCACGACCTTGGTTCTCGCATTGGTTCAAGGAATGGTCGGCCAAAGCGAACACCGCAGGGCACGGCCATTGTATCGCCGATTCTTTCGGCGGGGTGCCCGTTCGTCGCCTGTTGCCGACGCGACGGCGCGCCGTCGCTAGAACAACGTGTCTTGGCGTTTGAGCTCGGCCTCGAGCGCGGCGTTCATGGCCTTCAGGCGGCGAATCGAGTCGCCGCTCGCGGGGGTGGGCGTGGCGGTGCGTGCCGCGAGGAGTTCCTCGGCCAGTTGCAGCGCGGCGCTCACGGCGATGCGATCGAGCTGCATCACGCGGCTCTCGTCGCGGATCAAGCGCATCCGTTGATCGACGAGCGCGGCCGCCTCGAGCAGTCGCGCCTTGTCGTCGGCCCCGACGGCCAGGCGGTAGTCGCGGTCGAAGATCTTGACGTCGATCTGTTCCATCCGCTCAGTCCTCGGCCGCGGTGGTGGTCGTGGGCAGGCGTGACAGGGCGCTTCGAACCCGCTCGCGCGCCTCGGTCATGCGTTCCTGCAAGGAGGCTTGCGTGCGCTGCGACTCAGCCAGCAGTTCACGCAGCCGCAGGTTCTCGTCGGCCAGGCGGCGCGCCGAATCGAGCAGCCGGGCGACCCGCTGCTCGAGAAGTTCCAGTTCTTGCTCCATGTCCACGATGTTAGGGAGGCGGCCAGGGGGGGTCAAGTTGACAGGAGTAGTTTTCCATTTGCGATAGCATCCCGTCTGTGAGGAATTCTCTGTTCCTTCGCCGGCTGTGGCGGACGGCGGTCCTGGCGCTCGGGTTCGGCGCGGCGATCGGGTCGGCGCCGGCCGGCGCCCAGCCCCAGCGGGTCGACGCGGTCGAGGTCGAACTCGTCAGCCGCGAGGCCACCGCGGCGCCCGGGCGCGCGCTCGAGGTCGGCCTGCGCATCCGGCACGACCCGCACTGGCACACCTATTGGCGATTCCCGGGCGATTCCGGATTGCCCACCACGATCGATTGGCGGCTGCCGCCCGGGTGGTCGGCGGGTGCGATCGCCTGGCCGACGCCCGAACGCCTGCTGATCGGGCCGTTGGCCAACTACGGGTACGAGGGGGAGGTACTTCTGCCGGTCCGATTGGCCGTGCCGCGTGACGCCGCCGACGGCCCGGCCGAGCTCGTCGGCCAGGTGCAGTGGCTGATGTGCAAGGACGTCTGCGTGCCGGGGGAAGCGACCGTCCGGCTGACGGTGCCGGTGCAGGCGCGCGCCGCCCCCGCGCCCACCGCCCACGCCCCGGCCTTCGAGCGGGCCCGCGCCCAGTCCGCGGTCGAGGTGCAGAAGGCGAGCGTCTCGGTGTCGGGGCGCCAAGTGACCTTCGGATTCGATCGGCCGGCCTCGAAGGCCGAGTTCTTCCCGTATCGCGACGGCCTGGTCGCGCTGTCCGCGCCGCAGGTGCTCGGCCGGGTGGGGGGGGCCGACAGCGCCCAGCGGCGCTTGTCGGTCGATCTGCCCGAAGCGGCCGACCCCGCGCGCCATGCCGAGGCCCTGGCCGACGGCAAGCCCCTGGGCGTGATCGTGCTCGATGATCGCCCGTTCGAACTGGTTGCCTCGGTCGGACCGGTCGGCGCCGCCGAGGCCGAACTCGGTCGCGCGGTCGGCAAGGTCTGGTCCGCCGGCCCGGCAGGGGGGGCGGGCGGTCTGTTGGGCGCGGGCGCACCGGCCGCTCCCAGTCCGCCCGGCAACGTGTCCCCCGACGCGGTGGTGTCCCTCGGGCTCGCGATGCTGTTCGGCGCGCTCGGCGGGCTGATCCTGAACCTGATGCCCTGTGTCTTCCCGGTGATCGGCCTGAAAGTGATGAGCTTCGCCGGTGGCGGGGCCGCCGATGCCGGTGCGCGGGCCCGCTCGCGGCGCTCCGCGATCGCGTTCAGCGTGGGCGTGCTGGCCAGCTTCCTCGCGCTGGCCTCGTTGCTGCTCGCGTTGCGCGCCGCCGGTCAGTCGGTCGGGTGGGGTTTCCAGTTGCAGTCGCCGGTGTTCGTGACCGCGATGGGCCTGCTGTTCGTGCTCATCGCCTTGAATTTCGCGGGGGTGTTCGAAATCGGCGTGAGCCTCACCCGCCTGGGTGACCGTGAAGGCGCCCTCGCCGCGAAGCAGGCGGGCGAAGGCGCGGGTGCGTGGTGGGGCTCGTTCGGCTCCGGGGTGCTCGCGGTCCTGGTGGCCACGCCCTGCACCGCGCCCTTCATGGGGTCGGCCCTCGGCTTCACGCTCGGCCAGCCGGCGTTGTCGGTGCTGCTGGTCTTCGCCGCGATCGCGCTGGGCATGGCGGCGCCCTATGTGCTGCTGGGATTCGTGCCGGCACTGTTGCGCTGGTTGCCCCGCCCGGGACGCTGGATGGAGAGCTTCCGGCAATTCCTGTCGTTCCCGATGTTCGCGACCGCGGCCTGGCTGGCCTGGGTGCTGGGACAGCAGTCGGGGATCGACGCGGTGCTCGCGCTGGCATTGGGCGCGGTGCTGCTCGGGCTGGCGGCCTGGCTCTACGGCCGCTTCGTCCAAGGGGCGGCCGGATCGACGCGTCGCGGGTGGGCGCTCGGCGCGGCGGTGGTTGCGCTCGGGGCGGCCGGGTGGGTTGCCTTCCAGAGCCCGTCGACGGAATCGGCGCCGGCCCCGGCGTCGGTTGGCGCCGGCGCCACCGCGCCGGTGGGCTCGACCGCCGGGTGGCAGCCCTGGAGCGACGCCGCGGTCCAGCAATCGCTGGCGGCGGGGCGACCGGTCTTCGTCGATTTCACCGCGGCGTGGTGCGTGAGCTGTCAGGTGAACAAGCGCGTCGCGCTCGATCGCGACGCGGTGCGCCTCGCGTTCGACAAGGCGGGGGTGGTCCGGCTGCGCGCCGACTGGACCCACCGCGACCCGGCGATCACCGCCGCGCTGGCACGGCATGCGCGCAATGGCGTGCCGCTGTACCTGCTGTACCGCCCGGGCCAGGCCCAGCCTCAGGTGCTGCCGGAACTGCTCACGCCCGGCATCGTGCTGCAGGCGCTCGGCGCGTCCTGAGGCGCATGGTCGCGACGGTATAATTCGCGCGCTTTCGGTGCTCCGGCCATCCATCGGCCGGGTTAAACGGGAAACAGGGAGCCCACCGCCATTCACCTGGCGTCCCCCGGGCCAACCTGTGCTGCCCCCGCAACGGTAAGCAGGCGCGAGCGACGTGGGTCGCTCGCCGGTGCGCCTGGCCACTGGATCGCGACGCAAGGTCGGATCCGGGAAGGCGGCGCGCTGGGTCCTGTGAGCCCGGATACCGGCCGAGAGGGGGAGGGGCCGAACGCCCTTCGTGTCGCCAACGGCACGCTGCGGTGGGCAGCGGCCAATGCGCACCGACGCCTTTCTCGCTGATCCGGCCGGTGCGCGGGAGTCTTCTCGTGTTCCTGTTGAATCGTTGGTTGCCGCTGCCGAGCGTGCTCGCGGCGACGTTGGGTGTCGCCCATGCCCAGTCGATCCCCGAGGTGGTGGTCACCGCCACCCGGCTCGAACGTCCGATCGCGGAGTCGCTGGTCGACCTGACCGTGATCGACGCGGCCGAGATCGCGCGTTCCGGCGCGACCTCCGTGTCCGAACTGCTGCGCGCGCGGGCCGGTATCGAGATCTCGCAGAACGGCGGTGCCGGCGCGCTGTCGGGTCTGTTCCTGCGCGGCATGAAGAATTCGCAGACGCTGGTGCTGGTCGACGGCGTGCGGCTCGAGAATCCGAGCGCGGGGGGTGGCAATGTCGAGTACCTGCCCCTGTCCGCGATCGAGCGCATCGAGGTCGTGCGAGGGCCGGCGTCGGCGCTGTACGGATCGGGGGCGATCGGCGGTGTCGTGCACCTGTTCACCCGCCAGGGGGCGGGGCCGTCGACCACCGCGTCGATCGGGCTCGGCAGCCAGCGCTCCGCGCAGTGGCAGGCCGGGATCGCGCGCGGCGCGAACGAGGGTCGCACCCAGTGGTCGCTGGGCGTGTCGGGCGATCGGACCGACGGGTACGAGACCACGCGGCCCGGGGCGCCCGACCACCAGGCCGATCGGGACGGCCATCGCCGCGCGTCGTTGAACGCGGCGTTCTCGCACCGGGTGGCGCCGGACTGGCAGCTCTCGGCCAGCGCGCTCGCCAGCCGGGGTCGCACCGAGTACGACGACGCGTTCTCGACCCCCGACACCGCGCGCTTCGACTACCGCAGTCGTGCCCTGGGGATGGCGCTCAAGGGCAGGCCCGCGCCGGCCTGGCAGATGGAACTGCGCGCCGGCGAGACCAGCATCGACCACGAATACGCGGCATTCGATTACGCGCCGCGCTCCCGCTCGCGCAGCGTGCTCTGGCTGAACAGCCTCGCCGCGCCGATCGGCCGCGTCGATCTCGGTGTCGAGCGTGTCAACCAGCGCATCGAAGGCCGCGGCGTGAACGAGGGCGATTTCGCGTACGCCCGCACGCGTCGGCACACCGACTCGGTGTTCGCCGCCTGGGAGTGGTCTCACGACGCCCATCGGCTGCGGGTGCAGGCGCGCCATGATCGGATCCAGACGGTGGGCAGCGAGCCGACCGCCGCGCTCGGTTACGCGTGGCAGTTCGCGCCGGCCTGGCACCTGCGCGCGTCGGTGGCGAGTTCGTTTCGCGCGCCGACCTTCGATGATCTGTACAGCCCGTTCGGTTCGAACCCCGCCCTGCGCGCCGAGCGCGGCCGGGGGGTCGAGCTCGCGCTGCAACGTCGCGCCGCCGATGGGCCGAACCTGCAATGGGTGCTGTTCGACAACCGGGTGCGCGACGCGATCGAGCTCGATGCGGACTTCGTGCCGCGCAACCTCGCGCGGCTGAGGGCACGGGGCGTGACCGGGGAGCTGGCGCAGCGCTGGGCGGGTCTGGACTGGCGTGCCCGCGTGACGCTGCAGCAGGCACAGGGTGAACGCAGCGACGCGCCGGAGCCGGGCTGGGAACGACTCGCGCGGCGCGCGCGCGCGTTCGGCAGCCTGTCGGTGAACGGGAACCTGGGCGAGTGGCGGGTCGGGGCTCAGTGGACGCTGCAGGGCGATCGTGTGGACACCCGGGGCGAACGACTGGCGGGGTACGGCATCGTCGATCTGAACCTGTCGCGACCCGTCGCTCCCGGGTGGGAGCTGCTCGCTCGCGTGGGCAACCTCGGCGATCGCCGCTACGAGACGGCGGCCGGCTATCGGATGCCGCCACGCAGCCTGATGCTGACGGCCCGATACACCGGACGTTGACCGAACGATGCGCGCCGACCGATCCCGGCCTCATCGTCGGCTTGCCTGGTCGCGGGGTCTGGCGTGCGGCCTCGGGTGTCTGCTCGCGTGGTGGCTGACGGCCGAGGTCGCCCAGGCCGCCGCGCGCGTGCTCGTCGATGATCGCGGCACGCGCATCGAGCTGCCGGCGGGACGGTTGCGGATCGTGTCCCTGGCGCCGCACGCGACGGAACTGCTCGCCGCGGCCGGTGCGGGCGATCAACTGGTGGCGGTCGACACCGACAGCGATCAGCCCCCCTTCGTGCGGTCGCTGCCGCGGGTGTCCGCGTATCCCGCGGCCGATCCCGAGGCGCTCGCTGCGTGGCGGCCCGACCTGGTGGTGGTGTGGGGCGCGGGCGTGCGCGCGGACCGGCTCGACGGCTGGCGTGCGATGGGGCTGCGCGTCTTCGTCAGCGAACCGAGGCGGCTGGCCGACATCGCCCACACCTGGGAACGACTGGCGGTGCTCGCCGCACGCCCCGACGACGCGCGCGACGCGGCGCGCCAATGGGCTGGCCGGCTCGAGGCGCTCGCGATCCGATGGCGTGACGCCCCGCCCGTCCCGGTGTTCGTCCAGCTCGCGGCGCGACCCTTGATCACGCTCACCGATCGGGACCCCTTGGCCGAGTCCTTGCGCCTGTGCGGCGCGCGCAACGTGTTCGGCGACGCGCCCGGTGTCGCGCCCACGGTGGGGGTCGAGGCGGTGCTCGCGCGAGGCCCGGCGATGATCCTGTCGCTGGACCCCGCGGATGGACGAGAGCCCTGGCGCACACTGCGGGTGCTCGAAGCCGCGCACGCGATCGCGCACGCGCATGTCGACCCCGCGGCGCAACGTCCCGGGCCCCGCAGCCTGTCCTTCGTCGCATCGATCTGCGATGTGGTGGATGCGGTACGAACGTCTCGTCGGCCAGGAGTGAGTACGCGCACGCTGCGGTAGAATCCGGGTTCGCCGATTTCCGAGTGCCGATCAATCGCGCGCTCACCCAACCAGGAGCGAATGAAGATGCCGGTCGTGGCTGTCGTGAATCCGAAGGGCGGCGTAGGTAAGACCACGCTCGCGACGAATCTCGCTGGTTATTTCGCGGCGAATCACCACCGCACGATGCTCGGCGACTTCGACTCCCAGCAGTCGGCCCGCCAGTGGCTCGGTTTGCGGCCCGCGGAGGTCTCGCGCATCGAGACCTGGGACAACAGCGGCGATTCGATGCGCCCGCCCAAGGGCGTCACCCACGTGGTTCTCGACACCCCGGCCCAGTTCTCGGGCAAGCGGATCGCCGACATGATCCGCGTGGCCGATCGCATCCTGGTTCCCCTTCAGCCGTCCCTGTTCGACGTGCTGGCCACGCAGCGCTTCCTCGAGGAACTGTCGGCCCAGTTCGGCAATCCCAAGCGTTTTCGCGACACCGTCGCGATCGTCGGCATGCGGGTCGATCCGCGCACGAAGGCGGCCGAGCAGCTGCATCGTTTCGTCGACGGTCTGGGCCTTCCGGTGGCGGCGCACCTGCGTGACACGCAGAACTACGTCCACCTGGCGGCGCACGGTCTGACACTGTTCGATGTGCCCGCCTCGCGGGTCGAGAAGGACCGCGAGACCTGGAAGCCCCTGACCGAGTGGGTCTCCCGTTGAAGTCCCGGCCGGCGCGTCGTGCCGGCCACCGATAGCAGCATCGAGGGCTGTCCGTGTTCCCGAGTCGATGGGCCGCCGATGCCGACCTGTCGGTCCGGGTGGTGCGTCAGCGAAGCCGTCAGTGGCGCGTGTTGCGCGGCGTGGTCCAGCCCGATGCGCTGGTGATCGACGTCGGTGCGATGATCACCGCCTATGTCGGGCACGGCATCGGCTACGCCGCCACCGCCGATCTGTCCGACGCCGGCCTGCAGGCCGCGGCGCAGCGTGCGGTGAGCTGGGCTCGCGAGGTGCACCGCCAGGGTTGTCTCGAGGGCGTGCCGATCCCGCGCCCGGACGCGCGCGCGGTGCGGCGGCCCGCGCATCGGCAGCAACCGATGCCCACTCGCGCGCAACTGCTGGACCTGCTGCGTGCCGAGTCGGCGGCATTGCGTCGCGACGAGCGCATCGTGCACTGGGCCGCCGAGGCGCGAGAGGTCTGCTGCGAACAGACGCTGGCCTTCAACGGCGAGCCCGTCGCCGAGCAGGCGTTCTCCTATGTCGAGGCCAACCTCGAAGCCACCGCGGCGCTCGACGGGCGCACCCAGACACGCACGCTCGGCGGGCAGTACAACGGGATCTGTCGGCAGGGCGGCGCCGAGGTGTTCGACGGCTGCGGCTGGGTGGGTGCCGGCGCCCGGGTGGCCGACGAGGCGCTCGAACTGCTGTCGGCGCCGAACTGCCCGACCGGGCGGATGAGCCTGTTGCTCGCGCCCGACCAGATGCTGCTGCAGATCCACGAATCGATCGGCCATCCGCTGGAGCTCGATCGCATCCTGGGCGACGAGCGCAATTTCGCCGGCACCAGCTTCGTCACGCCCGGGATGTTCGGGTCCTACCAGTACGGGTCCGAGCATTTGAACGTGAGCTTCGATCCCGATCCGGGGGCGCACTACGCGAGCTACTCGGTCGATGACGAGGGCAGTCCGGCCGAGAAGGTGATGCTGATCGAGCGTGGCCTGTTGCGACGGCCCCTGGGCAGCGCGTTGTCCTGCGCCCGCGCGGCGCGTCGGGGCGCCGAGCTCTCCGGCACCGCCAACGCGCGCGCCAGCGGCTGGCATCGCCCGCCGATCGACCGGATGGCCAACATCAACGTGGAGCCGGGCGACGTGACCCTCGAGCAGATGATCGCGCGCACGGAGCGCGGCGTGTGGATGAGCACCAACGCTTCCTGGTCGATCGACGATTCGCGCAACAAGTTCCAGTTCGGCTGCGAGTGGGGCCGCCTGATCGAAGACGGCCAGCTGGGCGCCGTGGTGCGCAATCCCAACTATCGCGGCGTGTCGGCGACTTTCTGGCGAAACCTCGCGGCGGTGGGCCCCGCGACCGAGTCACTCGCGCTGGGCACGCCCTACTGTGGCAAGGGCGAACCCGGGCAGGTGGTCAGGGTCGGGCACGCGTCGCCACCCTGCCTGTTCGATGACGTCGAGGTGTTCGGGGCCGAATCGTGAGCCACGCGAGCCCCTGCCGATGATCGCCGATCGCACGTTGCGCGAACGCTTCGGCCACGCGCTGGCGCAGGCGGTGGACGGCCTGCGCGCCGGCGAGACCGCGTGCGCGTGGTTGCAGGCCGAAGAGGACGACTTCATTCGCTTCAACCACGGACGGGTGCGCCAGGCGGGCTCGGTGATCCGGGCCACGCTGGAACTGCGCCTGGTCGACGCCGGACGCCAGGCGAGCCTCACCTGCACGCTGACCGGACGCATCGACGAGGACGCGCGCCTGCTGGCGCAGGCGCGTGGCGACTTGCGCGCGATCCTCGCCGACAGCGATCCCGATCCCCACGGTGCGATCGACGAACATCCGCGCGCCCAGACCACCGGGGCGCCGTTCATGCGCCCCGACCCCTCGCTGGTGTGCGACACGGTGTGCGCGGCGGCCGGCGGTGCCGACCTGGTGGGGTTCTACGCGGGCGGGCCGATGGCCTGCGGATTCGCGAGCAGTGCCGGGCATGCGCTGTGGCACGAGGCGGGCTCCTGGTTTTTCGACTACTGCGTGTACGTCGATGGCGACAAGGCGGTGAAGTCGACGCTCGCCGATGTCGCCTTCGATGCCGATCGGATCGTCCGCAGCATTCATCGGGCGCGTGAGGACGCCGCGATCCTGGCGCGCCCACCGAAGGTGCTCGCCCCCGGGCGGTATCGCGCCAGCCTGGCGCCGGCCGCGCTGGCCGAGATCGTCGGCATGCTGAATTGGGGCGGCTTCTCGCATGCCTCGCATGCCGCCGGTCAGTCGCCACTGGCGGCGCTGCGCGACGGCACCCAACGCTTCCATCCGTCCCTCACGCTCGTCGACGCGCTGGACGACCTGGGACTGCCGCGCTTTCAATCCGACGGCTTCGCGAGGCCCGCCCACACCAGGCTCATCGAGAACGGCCGCTTCGCGGGTTCGCTCGTCTCCCCGCGAAGCGCGCGCGAGTTCGGCGTGCCGGGCACGGGTGCGGGTCCGGCCGAAACCGCGGACGCGCTGTCGATGTCCGGTGGCGAACTCGATGCCGGCGCGCTGTCGACCGCGTTGGGCACCGGCGTGGCGATCAGCAACCTCTGGTACCTGAACTGGTCGGACCGCGCCGCGGGTCGGATGACCGGCATGACCCGCTTCGCGTCCTTGTGGGTCGAGCAGGGGGAGGCGGTCGCGCCGGTGTCCGTGATGCGCTTCGACGACACGCTGCACCGGATGCTGGGCAGCGAGCTGATCGGGCTGACCCGCCATCCCGAACGCATTCCCGATACGATGACCTACGATGCCCGAGGGTTCGGCGCGATGCGGGTGCCCGGCGCCCTGTTGTCGAGCCTGAATCTGACGCTGTGAGCCCTGGTGGTCGCGCCGGCGAGGCCACGTCCGATCGCATCCGATGAGGTCGACCATGATCCCGAGCGTCCGACAGCGAATCGATCCCGTCCCGGGGCGCCGCCAGGCCATGAACCGGATCGCCGGGACGTTCGCGCTGGCGGCGACCGGCGGCGGGTGCGCGATCGGCGTTCCGGCGTCGCTCGCCGACCCGCCCGAATCCGTCACCGCGGTGCTCGCGCGGGCCGATCGCCTGGGCGTGCTCGCGTTGGGCGAGATCCACGACCACGCGGCCTGGCACCACCTGCGACTGCACTGGCTGCGACGCCTGTCCGCGCGCGGCGTGCGCTTCGTGGTCGCGATGGAGCAGTTCGACGTCGATCGTCAGGACGCGATCGACGAAGCGCGGCGCGAGGGTCGTTCACCCGATGCACGCGGCTTGGCGCAGGCGGCCGGATTCCGCTTCCGCGGATGGGACTGGGCGCTCTACGGTCCGGTGATCGACTGGCTGCTCGAGGCGGGCCTGCCGCTGGCGGGTGTCAACCTGCCGGCGGCGCAGGCGATGCGGGTGGGGCGCGGTGGCGAACTGCCGCCCGCGGCCGATGGGCCGCCCGACTGGCGTGACGACGAGGAGTCGCAGCTGCGCCGGGAGATCGCCGATGGGCATTGCGGGCTGCTGCCGGCCACCGCACTCGCGCCGATGGCACGCGCGCAGCGGGCCCGCGACGCGACGATGGCCGACGCGGTGCAGCGGGCGGCGCGCCGGCATGGCCTGCCGGTGGTGTTGCTGGCCGGCAATGGCCACGTTCGCCACGACCTGGGCGTGCCGCGGCACCTGCACGCCCTGCGGCCCGCGGGCTCGGTCGTCTCGGTGGGCTTCGTCGAGCGCACGCCGTCAGACGGAACGAGCGGCCCGATGTCGCTGGTGACGTCGCGGCCCGGGTCCGGCGCCCGCTACGACCTCGAGGTGCATGGCCCGGCGCAACGCCGGGCGGACCCGTGCGAAGGCCTGCGCCAGCGCTTTCAGCGCGGCGGCGCCGCCTGATCGATCGCGGCGGCCCATTCCTGCAGCCGCGCCTGCGCGCGCTCGCGCGGCAGCGTCGGGTGGAAGCGCCGTTCGGCCTGCCATTGGGCCGAGAGTTCCTCGGTGGAGCGCCACACGCCGCAGGCCAGCCCCGCGAGGTAGGCCGCGCCCAGCGCGGTGGTCTCGATGATGCGCGGACGCACCACCGGTATGCCCAGCAGGTCGGCCTGGAACTGCATCAGCAGGTTGTTGGCGCACGCGCCGCCATCGACCCGCAGCTCGGCCACCGAGGCGAACGCGTCGCGGCGCATCGCCTCGAACAAGGCGGCGCTCTGGAAGGCGATCGATTCGAGCGCGGCACGCGCGATGTGGGCGATGCTGGTGCCGCGTGTCAGGCCCAGGATGGCGCCCTTCGCGTCGGGGCGCCAGTACGGGGCCCCGAGGCCGGTGAACGCGGGCACGAAGGTGACGCCCCCGGCATCGGGCACGCTGGAGGCGAGCGCCTCGACGTCGGCCGATTGGCGGATCGCGCCCAGGCCATCGCGCAACCATTGCACGACGGCGCCGCCGATGAACACGCTGCCCTCCAGCGCGTACTGCGGCCGGGTGTCGCTGCTCGCCGCGGCGGTGGTGATCAGGCCATTGCCGGAGGACTGGAAGCGCTCACCGGTGTGCATCAGCATGAAGCAGCCGGTGCCGTAGGTGTTCTTCGCCATGCCGGCCTGGAAGCAGCCCTGCCCGAAGAGTGCGGCCTGCTGGTCGCCAGCCATGCCCCCAATCGGCACCGGGGCGCCCAGCCACTCGGGGTCGCAGTCGCCGACTCGGTGACTGGACGGCACCACCGCGGGCAGCAGGCTGGCCGGGATGCCGAGCAGGTGGAGCAATTCTTCGTCCCATCGGCCGGTGTGCACGTTGTACATCATCGTGCGCGAGGCATTGCTCGGGTCGGTGACGTGCAGCCGGCCGCCGGTGAGCCGCCAGGCCAGCCAGGTGTCGATCGTGCCGAAGGCGAGTTCGCCGCGCTCGGCGGCACGCCGTGCGCCCTCGACGTGGTCGAGCAGCCAGGCGACCTTCGTTCCCGAGAAGTACGCGTCGATCACCAGGCCGGTGCGTTCCCGCACCATCGCCTCGGCCCCCTGGGTCCGCAGGCGCGCGCACTCGGGCTCGGTCCGCCGGTCCTGCCAGACGATCGCGCGGTGGATCGGGCGACCGGTGCGGCGCTCCCAGATCACCGTGGTCTCGCGCTGGTTCGTGATGCCGATGCCGGCCAGGTCGGCGGCCCGCACGCCTGCCTTCGCGATCGCCTCGCGCGCGGTGGCCAGCTGCGTGGCCCAGATCTCCTCGGGGTCGTGTTCGACCCAGCCGGGATTCGGGAAATGCTGGGTGAACTCGCGTTGGGCGGTCGCGACGATCGCGCCCGAGGCGTCGAAGACGATGCCACGCGAACTGGAGGTGCCCTGGTCGAGCGCGAGCAGCAGACTCATCGTGTTCTCCTGGGGTCGGTCGCGCGGCGCGTTTCAGCGCCGCGGGCGGTGCGCGGCCTGGGCGGCGGTGCTAGCCGCGCAGGCCCAGCACATCCTGCATGTCGTACAGCCCGGGTCCCTGCCGCATCAGGAAGCGGCAGGCCCGAAGGCTGCCGCTGGCATAGCCCTGGCGGCTCGAGGAACGGTGCGTGATCTCGATGCGCTCGCCCAGGCCCGCGAACAGCACCGTGTGGTCGCCGACGATGTCGCCGCCGCGGATCGTCGCGAAGCCGATCGTCGACGGATCCCGTTCACCGGTGACGCCCTCGCGCCCGTAGACGGCGACCTGGGAGAGGTCCCGGCCGAGGGCATTCGCGACGACCTCGCCCATCTTCAACGCGGTGCCCGACGGGGCGTCGATCTTGTGGCGGTGATGCGCCTCGATGATCTCGATGTCGTAGCCCTGCGAGAGGATGCGCGCGGCCATGTCGAGCAGCTTCAAGGTGGCGTTGACGCCCACGCTCATGTTCGGCGCGGCCACGATCGGCAGTTGCCGGGCGGCCTGCGCGAGGCGTTGGCGGCCCGCGTCGTCGAACCCGGTGGTGCCGATCACCATGCGCACCTGGCGCTGCAGCGCGACCTCGAGGTGCGCGAGCGTGCCCTCGGGGCGGGTGAAGTCGATCAGCAGGTCGGCCTGCGCGAGCGCGGTGGGCACGTCGGAGACGATCGTCACCCCGGTGGCCCGCCCCAGGCCTTCGCCGGCATCGCGGCCCAGGGCGGGAGAGCCGGGCACCTCCAGCGCGCCCACCAGCGTGGCGTCGTCGGCGGCGAGCACGGTTTCGATCAGCATCCGGCCCATCCGGCCGCTGGCGCCGGCGACCGCGATCCGCATGCGGCTCATGACGACGCTCCCTTCGGGCGTTGGGCGGGCGGCTTGTAGCCGGGCAGCGCGGGATCGCTGGTGTCGTCGCGCTGGGGCAGGTCGTCCGCCTTGATCGACACCACCTTGTCGTCCTTGAACAGGATCACCACGCGCCGAAGCTCCGCACGACCGCTCGGGTACAGGTAGCGAAAGACATAGTCCCAGCGGTCCGGCCGGAACAAGGGGTTGAGCAGCGGTGAGCCGAGCGTGAAGCGCACCTGCTCGCGATTCATCCCGACGGTGACCTTGTCGAGCATCTCGCGGGTGACGTAGTTGCCCTGGGGCAGGTCGGTGCGGTACGGCTCGAACAGGCCGCTGCTCTCGTGGCGTCCGGACGAGCATCCCGTGACGGACACCAGGGCGGCCAGCAAGGCCGCGAGACCCGCGGCGCGCATCGCGGGCCGGCGGGCCGCGCGACGATCCGGGGCGCCGGGCGTGTCGGTTGCGAAGTGAGGCACGTTCACCTGTCCATCTCGGGGGGATTGCAAACCCGATATGATAACGATTCTTTTTTGCACGCGGCTCCGGCATGCCGTCCCCGAACGAACTCAAGACCATCGGCCTGAAGGCGACGCTGCCGCGTCTGAAGATCCTCGAGATCTTCCAGAGCGGTCGGCACCGTCACATGAGCGCGGAGGACGTCTACCGCGAACTGCTGGCCGACCACCAGGACATCGGTCTGGCCACGGTGTATCGCGTGCTCACGCAGTTCGAGCAGGCGGGCCTGCTGAAGCGGTCGAACTTCGAGTCGGGCAAGTCGATCTTCGAATTGAACGAGGGCTCGCACCACGACCACCTCGTCTGCCTGCAGTGCGGGCGGGTCGAGGAGTTCTTCGATCCCGAGATCGAGAAGCGCCAGCAGAAGATCGCGCGCGAGCACGGCTTCTCGCTGCAGGACCACGCGCTGGCCCTGTACGGCAACTGCGTCAAGCCCAATTGCGAGCACCGGGAACCGTCGTCACGCTGACGCGCCACGCGGTGCGTCGGGTCGCCTCGAGCGATCACGATTGAAAGTCGGCACGGCGTTTGCTTCAATGGGTGCATGAGCACCCCCAACCTGAGCCTGATCGCACCAAAAGAGGGCGTTTTCGACGAAATGCTCGAAGCGGGTGGCACGTCCGCCCGGATGCACTATCGTGGGTATGCCGACTGGCTCGCGTCGTGCACGGCCGAATCGATGGCCTCCAAGCGGGCCGAGGCCGACCTGCTCTTTCGGCGCATCGGCATCACGTTCTCCGTCTACGGCGACGACAGCGGCACCGAGCGGCTGATCCCCTCGGACGTGGTGCCCCGGATCATCACCGCGGCCGAGTGGGAATCGCTTCAGAAGGGGCTGGTGCAGCGGGTCACCGCGATCAACCGCTTCCTGGCCGACATCTACCACGACCAGGAGATCCTGCGCGCCGGGCTGATTCCCGAGGACCAGATCCTCGCGAACGACCAGTACCAGGTCGCGATGATCGGCATGAAGGTGCCGCACGACATCTACGCGCACATCGTCGGCGTGGACATCGTGCGCCACAGCGATGGGCGCTACTACGTGCTCGAGGACAACCTGCGGGTGCCCTCGGGGGTCTCGTACATGCTGTCCAACCGCAAGATGATGATGCGCCTGTTCCCCGACCTGTTCCGCCGCTACCGCGTGCGGCCGGTGGAACACTACCCCGCGCTGCTGCTGCAGACACTGCGCGCCTCCGCGGAGGTCGACAACCCGACCGTCGTCCTGCTCACGCCGGGGCGCTTCAACAGCGCGTACTTCGAGCACACCTTCCTCGCGCAGCAGATGGGCATCGAGCTCGTCGAAGGTCAGGACCTGTTCGTCAAGGACGGCCTGGTGTTCATGCGGACCACCTCGGGGCCGCAGCGCGTCGACGTGATCTATCGCCGGCTGGACGACAGCTTCCTCGACCCGCTCGCGTTCCGGCCCGACTCGCTGCTCGGCGTGCCGGGCCTGCTGGCCGCGTACCGGCTCGGAAACGTCGTGATCGCCAACGCGGTCGGCACTGGCGTGGCCGACGACAAGTCGATCTACCCGTACGTGCCCGACATGGTGCGCTTCTACCTCGGCGAGGAGCCGATCCTGAACAACGTGCCGACCTGGCAGTGCCGCAAGCCCGAGGACCTCGCGCACGTGCTGGCCCACCTGCCCGAGCTGGTCGTCAAGGAGGTCCACGGGGCCGGCGGCTATGGAATGCTGGTGGGGCCGACCGCGACCCGCGAGGAGATCGATACCTTCCGGAGCGTGCTGAAGGCCAACCCGACCAACTACATCGCGCAGCCCACGCTGGCGCTGTCGTCGTGTCCGACCTTCGTCGACGAGGGCGTGGCGCCTCGGCACATCGACCTGCGCCCCTTCGTGCTGGTGGGGCGCGACGTGAAGATCGTGCCGGGCGGCCTGACCCGGGTCGCGCTGCGCCGCGGCTCGCTGGTGGTGAACTCGTCGCAGGGCGGCGGCACGAAGGACACCTGGGTCGTCGACGACCCGCCGCCGGCCGTGGCGGCCGGCGAGGGCGCCCCGGCGGGGACCACTGCCTCGTCTGCGACGCAGTCGCAGTCGCAGTCGACGGGCGCCTCGCCCGCGGGAGGCGCGTGATGCTCTCCCGTGTGGCGTCGCACCTGTACTGGCTGTCGCGCTACCTGGAGCGCGCCGAGAACATGGCCCGCATCCTCGACGTCGGCCATTCGCTGGCGCTGCTGTCGGGCTCGTCCGGACAGGGCGAGGCCGCGCTCGAGCCGCTGGTGATCACCGACACGCTCGACGCGTTCAAGGCCACCGGCAAGGCGGCCACCGCCGAGAACGTCGCGCGCTTCCTGGCCTGGGACACCAGCCTGCCCTCGTCGATCGCCAACTGCCTGGAGTCCAGCCGCGAGAACACGCGCGCGGTGCGCGGGTCGGTCACTTCCGAGATGTGGGAGACGATCAACGACACCTGGCTCGGGCTTCAGGCACGGCGGCGAGGCGGGCGCGAGCCGATCGACTCCGAATTCTTCGACTGGGTCAAGGAGCGCAGCCACCTGTTTCGCGGTGTCACCTATGCGACCAGCCGACGCGACCAGCCTTACCAGTTCATCCGGCTGGGCACCTTCCTCGAGCGTGCGGACAACACGGCGCGGATCCTCTCGGTCAAGCAGGGGCGCGCCGACGACACCGACGACGCCGACTACTACAAGCTGTCCGCGGTGCTGCGCTCGGTGTCCTCGCTGGAGGCGTACCGCGACACCTATCGCGACACGATCGAGCCTCGCCGTGTCGCGGAACTGCTGATCTTCAACGCGCAACTGCCGCGCTCGCTGCGCTCGTGCTTCGACGAGATCGAGCTGATCCTCGCGGCGCTGCCGAAGGAATCGGGCCGCCAGGCGCGACGCCTGGCGGCCGTGATCCGCGCCAGCCTCGCGTACGGCGACCTCGAGGACGTGCTGCGGGTCGGATTGCGCGCCTTTCTCGACCAGTTCCTGCGCGACAACAACGCGCTCGGCTCGGCCCTGCACGCCGGTTACATGGAGATGCGCTGATGCGCCTGTCGGTCGTCCACTCCACCCGGTACCGCTACGCTGCCGAGGTGTCGCGCAGCACGCAGTACATCCGGCTCACGCCGTACCAGGCCGCCCAGCAGCGCATCATCGACTGGTCGCTCGAACTGCCCAGCCCCTGCGTGTCGATGCGTGACGCGTTCGACAACATCACGCACGTGCTGACGCTGGATCAGCCCCACGAGGAGATCCGACTGGTGGCCCAAGGCACCGTCGAGGTCGCCGACGTCGACGACGGCGAGCCCGCCGGCCGGATCAATCCGAAGGTCTTCCTGCGCTCGACGCCGTTGACCGTGCCCGACGAGGCGATCGGCGCCTTCGTCGAACCGATGCGCGGCGTCGTGCGAAGCCGGCCCCTGATCGGGGTGAGCGACCTGATGAACGCGGTGCTCGACCGCATCGCTTACCGCAAGGGCGTCACCACCGCGGACACCACCGCCGCCCAGGCCTTCGCGGCAGGCGCGGGTGTGTGCCAGGACCATACCCACGTGTTCATCGCGGCCTGTCGCTGCCTGGGCGTCGCGGCCCGGTATGTTAGCGGCTATTCGTACTCACCCGATCGGGAGACGGTGGCCAGCCATGCGTGGGCGGAAGCCTGGCTGGGCACCCGATGGGTCAGCTTCGACCTCGGCCACGCGAACGCGATCGGTGGCGGGCACATCAAGCTGGCGATCGGCCTGGACTATCTCGACGCCTGTCCGGTGCGCGGTGTGCGCCTGGGCGGGGGCGGCGAGGAACTCTCCACTGCGGCGCAGGTCAGTCCACACGCCTGATCGACGCCGCATCGGGCCGGTCATCCGGCCCACGGAACGACGATCATGGAGCAGATGCATTGGGTGGCCGCCGGCCTGTTCGCACTGGCGCTGATCCACACGTTTTCCACCCGCTTCTTCGAGCGGCTCGCGCACCGGCAGCCGCAGCATGCGGGTCTGTGGCACCTGCTCGGCGAGGTCGAGATCGTCTTCGGCGTGTGGGCCTGCGCGCTGATCGCGGCGATGGCGGTGTTGCTCGATTCGACCCGTGCGCTCGCCTATCTCGACAGCCGCAATTTCACCGAGCCGATGTTCGTGTTCGCGATCCTGGTAATCGCGGGCAGTCGGCCGGTGCTCAGGGTCACCGGACAGTTCGTCGAGATCGCGCAGCGGATCCTACCCGGTCGCGGTGCCGTGCCCTTCTATTTCGTCGTGCTCGGGTTGGTGCCCCTGCTCGGCTCGCTGATCACCGAACCGGCCGCGATGACCCTGGCGGCATTGATGCTTCGCGAGCGTGTGCTCGCGGCCGAGGTGTCCGATCGGCTGAAGTACGCAACGGTCGGCGTGCTCTTCGTGAACATTTCGATCGGCGGTACGTTGACACCGTTCGCGGCGCCGCCGGTGCTGATGGTGGCCCAGACGTGGCAGTGGGACCTCGCCTTCATGATGAGCGAGTTCGGCCCGCGTGCCGCGGTCGCCGTCCTGATCAATGCCCTGGGTGTCACGTGGCTGTTCTCCCGCGAACTCGCGCAGCTGCCTGGTACGGGCGGTGCCGTGCAATCGACGGTGCCGGCCTCGCTGGTCCTCGTGCACGTGGCGCTGCTCGCCGGCGTGGTCGTGCTTGCCCACCACCCGGCCGGATTCCTGGGCTTGTTGCTGATGTTCCTGGGCATCGCGACCGCGTATCCCCAGCACCAGGATCGGCTGATGCTGCGCGAAGGCCTGCTGGTCGCCTTCTTCCTCGCGGGCCTCGTCGTGCTCGGCGGGCTGCAGCGCTGGTGGCTCGAGCCGTTGCTGATGGGCCTGGACGCCACCGCCGTGTTCTACGGCGCGTTGGTGCTGACCGCCTTCACCGACAATGCGGCGCTCACCTACCTGGGCTCGCAGGTGCAGGGCCTGTCCGATCCGTTCAAGTTCTCGCTGGTGTCCGGGGCCGTGGTGGGCGGCGGGCTCACGGTGATCGCGAACGCGCCGAACCCGGCGGGCTTCGCGATCCTGCGTGTGCGGTTCGCTGACCACTCGATCCAGCCTTTACGCCTGCTGCTGGCGGCGCTCGTGCCGACCGCGGTGGCCGTCGTCGCGTTCCGGATCGGCGCCTGAGCGGGCCGGGGCGCGGGGCCGACGCCGCGCCGACGGCTCAGTGTCCGACGCGGTACCAGTAATGGTACCTGCGCTCGAAGCCCAGTGCCTCGTACAGGCGGATCGCCGGGCGGTTCGTCGCATCGACCTGCAGATAGCTCGACGTGGCCCCCTGTCGGGCGCCCCAGTGCATCAGGCCCAGGCACAACCGCCGGGCCAGTCCCTGTCGTCGGTGGGCGGCCCGGGTGGCGATGTCGAACAGACCGAGTTGTCCCTCGACCAGCACCCCGAGCCCGCAGCAACTCGCCTCGCCGTCCTCCTCGAGAACGGCGAATGCCGATGGCGCGCGAATCGCGCGCAGCAGCTCGCGATGGCGCCGCTGGTCGGCGCCCGTCTTGCCCGAGATGTCCTGGAAGCGCGCGAGCCAGTCGTCCACGTCGGTCAGCAGCCGAGGCTCCGGCGCATCCGCGAGCGGTGCGCGCGGCCGAGCCATCACCCACGACAGATCGACGAACCGATACCCCCGCACCGCGAGCAGCGTGTCCACCGTCGTCACCGGTGCGAACGAGGGGATCCGAAAGATCGGCGGCAGGCCCCGTTCGCGGTAGCGCGCCTCGATCGCACGGAGCTCGTCGATGCCGAGGACCGCGGACTGTGCTCCGGCATTCGCCGAGTTCGCCCGCTTCGTGTAACCGTGGTGCCAACGCAGGCGCCATCCGCGCTGCTCGGCCTCGTCGATCGCGGGCCACGATTGGAAGGCCGCGGCTTCGAGCGCGTCCAGGTGGCAGGTGTCATCCAGGGTCATGTCACGGTGCTGTGGTCGAGTGGCCGTGGGGAACGTTTGAGGTCGGGCGATGGATCGCGAACCCATCGCCAGCGCTGCCCGCGAACCGGGCACGGGACCGCGCGCACGGCCGTTGCTGGCGTTCCGGGCAGACCCGGCATCTTATCCACAAGCTTATCCACGGTCTGCGTGGAAAACCTTCGGACGGGTCCGGCGCGGCGTGTTGGCCGTGCCGACGTGTCCCGCCTGAGCGGTGTCAGACCATCAGATCGGGTCCGCGTTGCGACGACCGAGGCGTCGCCGCCGGCAGGGTGGGGGGATCGTTCTCGAGCGCTCGTGGCGCCGGCAAGGTCTCGGGCAGCGGATCGGCGGGGAGCTCGTCCGGCGCGAACCACGCGGCGACGAAGTCCTCGGCGGGCACCGGTTCGCTGAAGGCGTAGCCCTGCGCGTACGCCACGCCCTGCTGGCGCAGGTGGGACGATTGGTGGACGTGTTCCACCCCTTCGGCGATCAGCTTCACACCGACCTCGCGCGCCATCGTGATGATCGCGTCGAGCACCGGGCGGGACACCGCGTCGGTGCCGATCGTCGCGACGATGTCCGGGTCGATCTTCACCAGGTCCACCGACAGGCGTTCGAGCCAGCGGCCGCCGCGATGACCCGCGCCGAAGTCATCGAGCGCGATCAGGAAACCCTGATCCTGCAGCGACGACAATCGCGCGGGCATCGCCGCGGCCAGCGCCTCGCGCGCCGGCAGTTCGACCACCGTGTACCAACGCCGCCCGCCCGGGCGGGCCAGGTGCGCGAAGCGCTCGACGTCGTTCTCCTGCAGGAGCTGGTCGGCGCCGAAGTTCACGCACAGCATGAACCCGTCGGGCAGTTCCCGGCAGTCGTCCAGGATCGCGGAAACCCGTCGAAAGCACGCCTCGGTCATCGCGGGCAGCAGCGCGGCTTCGCGCGCCTCGTGCAGGAAGCTGAGCGCGGGCAGCACGCCGAGTTCGCGGTGACGCCAGCGCATCAGCATCTCGGCACCGACGCAGTCGCCACTGCCCAGGTCGATGATCGGCTGCAGGTGGCCCTCGATCTCGTCCCGGGCGAGCGCGGCCCGCAGTTGGGCGCCCGGCTCTTCGCGCAAGGCCCAGCGGCGCTCGAGTGCCCGCAGGCCGAGATATCCCGCCAGCGCGGCCAGTGCCAGCACCAGCGGCAACCAGGAGGCGGTCCTGGTCCACAGGCCCTGGATGCCGATCGACACGCCCGCGCTGTAGCGATGCCGCTCCGACGCCACCTCCGCGCGCGGCAGGGCCGACGCCGCGCCGGCGACCCCGTTCGTGCCGGCCAGCGCATGGACCGCGCCGTGTGGCCAGCCCAACCAGATCCGCAGGTCCGTGTCATCGGCCTGGCCGCGGGCGAAGGCGCGGATCGCGGTGAGGTCCACGCGGGCGGCCAGCGCACGCCCATCGCGCAGGCGCAGTTCGGCGTACACGCTGCCCTCGTCACCGGGCCAGTCGCGCAGCGTGAGCGCGGGTGTTCGGTTGGCGGCCGTGTGGTTGGGGGCTGTCTCGCCGGTCGTGCCCGCCCTCGGTGGGCACAGCGGATGCGTCTCGCCGGACGGTGTGACGAACCGCAGCACGGGCGAGGATCGCGTCGGTGGCAAGCCGCCGCGCTGGCGCAAGGCGGCGCAGGTGGCGTGCGGGCGCGCGATCGCGGCGGCCAGTTCGTCGGCGACCGCGCCGAAGACCGGGTCGGCGGTCTGAGTCAGGCGGCGCGCGGCCTGCGAGAGCTCACGGTGGACGCTGCCGAACTGCAGGGCCAGTCCGAGGACTAGCGTCAGCATCGCCGGCACCAGAAAGGCGATCGCCCGGCGTCGTACGGACAGGCCGGGCGATGGGGGGAAGGGTCGAAGTTCGGGTCTCACGGGGTGCGGCGCAGTGGCCCCCGAATCAGACCGCGATCCGCGTCGGCCCGCCGCAGGTGGCCGACAGGTGGCCACCTCGACGAAGCAGCCGGCACCGATGTCAGCGAGTGTCAACTTGCCCGACATTCGTCGGGCGAATCGTGCGTGTGTCGAGTGTCGGGAACGCCCGACGCCTCGAGGTCTGCGGTGTCGGCGAGCGCCCGGTGACGCGCCGGGTCGAGGCGGGGTGCTGGCCGCTCGTTCGGTGACCGCAGACCGCGGCGCCGGTGGTCGGCCCTCAGGACGCCGCGAGCAGTTCGCGCGCGTGCTTGCGCGTGGTGGCGGTGACTTCGGCGCCGGACAACATGCGGGCGACCTCGTCGACGCGCGCGCCACGATCCAGCACCGTGATGCGGCTGACGGTGCGCCCGTCCTGGGTCTCCTTGGCCACCGAGAGGTGCTGGTGGGCGCGCGCCGCGACCTGCGGCAGGTGCGTGACGCACAGCACCTGCCGCGCGGCGCCCAGCGTGCGCATCAGCTGCCCGATCGCGTCGCCGACCGCGCCGCCCACGCCCGCGTCGGCCTCGTCGAAGATCAGCGTGGGAACCGGATTGGCCTGCGCGGCCAGCACCGCGATGGCCAGCCCGATGCGCGAGAGCTCGCCGCCCGAGGCGACCCGGCTCAGCGGACGCGGCGTGGCGCCCAGGTGTCCCGCGACCTGGAACTCGACACGATCGATGCCCGACGGGCCGGGGTCCGCGCTGGCCAGGTCGATCGTGAACCGGGCGCCGGCCATGCCGAGCGATGGCAGGTGCGCGTCGACGCCCTTGGTCAACGTGGTGGCGGCCTTGCGTCGGGCGCGCGAGAGTTGGCGGGCGAGGGCGTCGAAGCGTTCGCGGGCGGACACCTCGGCCGCCTGCAGCGCGGCGAGGTCCTGCGCCGCCTCGAGCGCCGCCAGTCGTGACCGCCACTGTTCCAGCGTGGGCTCGAGCTGCTCGGGGGCCAGGCGGAACTTGCGCGCGACCGCGAAGGCCTGCCCGATGCGCGCCTCGATCTGCGCCAGGCGCTCGGGATCGAGTTCGAGGCGATCGGCATAGTGCGCCAACGCGGATCCGGCCTCGTCGGCCTGGATGACCGCGTTCTCGAGCAGGCCCAGTGCATCGGACAGGCGCGGATCGACTTGGGCGAGGGGGCGCAGTTTCTGGGCGAGCACCTGCAGCCGTGAGGTGATCGCCTCGTCGCTGTCGTTGAGCGCGTCGGCGGCCGCGCGTGCGCCCTCCAGCAGGCTGGCGGCATGGGCGAGCCGCTTCTGTTCCTCGTTCAACGTTGCCCACTCGCCGGGTTGCAGTGCCAGCTGCGCGAGCTCGTCGACCTGCCATTGCAGGCGCTCGCGTTCCAGCGCGTTCTCGCGTTCGGCGCCGCTGGCCTGCGCGAGCCGCTCGCGAGCGGCTCGCCACTGCGCGAACGCCCGTGCGACATCGGCGGCCAGGCCCGATGACTGCGCGAAGGCGTCGAGCAGCGTCCGCTGGCCGTCGGGGCGCAGCATCGACTGCGCGGCGTGCTGTCCGTGGACATCGACGAGCTGCTCGCCGGCCTCGCGCAGCAGGGCCACCGTGGCGGGGTGTCCGTTGATCAGGGCGCGCGATCGGCCATCGGTGTCGATGATCCGTCGCAGCAGCAGCGTGCCCGGGTCGCCGGCGAGCTCGCGTTCGGCGAGCCAGCGCTCCAGCGGCTCGTCGATCGAGAACTCGGCGACGAGATCGGCGCGGGCGGCGCCTTCGCGCACCACGCTGGTGTCGGCGCGTGCGCCCAGCGCCAGCTGCAGCGCGTCGATCAGGATCGACTTGCCGGCGCCCGTCTCGCCGGTGAGCACCGTGAACCCCGAGCCGAACTCGATCTCGAGCGAATCGACGATGACGAAATCGCGCAGGCGCAGGGCGAGCAGCATGGGCATGACACCGGCATCAGGCCGGCGGGCGATTCAGGATGGGCAGTTCGTGCCAGTTGAGCTTGCTGCGCAGCGTGGCGAAGTGGCTGTAGCCGGCCGGGTGCAGCAGGTGCGCGGTGAAGGGCGCGCGTTCGATCAGGATGTCGTCGCCCACCTGCAGGTCGCTGAACACCTGCATGTCGGCGGCCACGCGGGGTTCGCGCCCGTCGACCACGCGGATCGCGATCCGGACGTCGTCGGGCAGCGTGATCGGGCGGTTCGACAGCGCCTGCGGCGCGACCGGCACCAGCACGATGCCGGCCAGCCGCGGGTGCAGGATGGGGCCGTTGGCCGACAGGGCGTAGGCGGTGGACCCGGTGGGGGTGGCGACGATCAGGCCGTCGGCGCGCTGGTTGTACATGTAGACGCCATCGACGTGCGCCTGGAGCTCGATCATGCCGGCGCGCGAGGAACGGCTGACGACCACGTCGTTCATCGCGAGCGCACGCCAGACCTCCTGCCCGGCACGCATCGCGCGGGCCACGAGCAGCGTGCGGTCCTCCGCGGTGTACTGGCCGTCGAGGATGGCGCCCAGTGCCTGCGTGGACTGCTCCAGCGGGATGTCGGTGACGAACCCCAGGCGGCCGTGGTTGATGCCGACCAGTGGAACCTGCCAGCGCGCCAGCGCGCGGGCCAGGCCGAGCATGGTGCCGTCGCCACCGACCGCGATCGCGAGGTCGGCCTGCTGGCCGATGGTGTCGATGCTGGCGGCCTCCAGCGCGGGCCGGCCGATGGCGTCGTGCGTGTCGGATTCGATCAGGACCCGGATGTCACGCGCCTGCAGGTAGCGAGCGAGATCGATCAGCGCGCCCGCCACGCCCTCGGACTGGTAGCGCCCCACGAGCGCGACGGTGCGAAATGCTCGACTCATGTGGTCGATTACACCATAAATCCCCAGGGGGTCGATCCGACCGTACGGGTCGGCACGATGGCCTGGCCTGCGCCCGACGCACGGGTGCGATGCAGCATCGCCGCGGGCGTCGCGCACCCCGTGCGGTCGACGATCCGAGACCGCGCCAACGGCCCTTGCACCGCGGCGCGCGTCCAATACAATGAATCTCGCCATGAACACGTTGGACGCGCGCGCCAAGACCCTGCTGAAGACCCTCGTCGAGCGCTATATCGCCGACGGGCAGCCCGTGGGTTCCCGGACCCTGTCGCGGCATTCGGGCCTCGATCTCTCCCCGGCCACCATCCGCAACGTGATGGCCGACCTCGAGGAGCTCGGCCTGATCGCCAGCCCGCACACCTCCGCCGGGCGGGTGCCCACCCCGCGCGGCTACCGCCTGTTCGTCGACACGCTGCTCACCGTGCAGCCGCTGGAGGCCCGGCAGACCGAGCGGATCCACGACCGGCTCCAGGCCGAAGAGCCGCAGCGCCTGCTGTCGGCGGCCGCCGGCCTGCTCTCCAGCCTTTCCCAGTTCGCCGGTGTGGTCACCACGCCGCGGCGTTCCTCGCTGTTCCGGCAGGTCGAGTTCATGCGCCTGTCCGAGCGCCGCGTGCTGCTGATCATCGTCACCCCCGATGGCGACGTGCAGAACCGCATCCTCGCGATCGACCGCGACTACACCCACTCGCAGCTCACCGAGGCGGCCAATTTCCTGAACCAGCACTACGCGGGCCTCGACCTGGAATCGATCCGCCTGCGCCTGAAGACCGAGCTGAACTCCCTGCGCGACGACATCACGCAGCTGATGACGCGGGCCGTCGAGGCCGGCGGGCGCGCGCTCACCGAGGAGGCCGAGCCGATCGTCATCTCCGGCGAGCGCAACCTGATCGGCGTGGCCGAGCTCTCCGACAACATGGAGCGCATGCGGCGTCTGTTCGACCTGTTCGAGAAGAAGACCGGCTTGCTCACGCTGATGGACGCGTCCGCGCGGGCCGATGGCGTGCAGATCTTCATCGGCGGCGAATCGGCGCTGGTGCCGATGGACCAGGTCAGCGTGGTGGCAGCGCCCTACGAGGTCGAGGGCCGAATCGTCGGCACGCTGGGGGTGATCGGGCCCACCCGCATGGCCTACGAGCGGGTCATCCCGATCGTCGACATCACCGCGCGCCTGGTGTCGAGCGCGCTCAGCCACAACGCCGGCTGAGCGGCCGTTGGCCGCGGCGCCCGGGCCGGGGCGTTCGCGCCGGCGGTTTCAACGGGTCATCGGTCCCAGGGCTGCGCGAGCAGCCGCTTCAGTTCGCGCAGCGGCCCTTCGCCCAGCCGCTGGGCGATCTCGTCCTCGATGCGCTGGATGATCTGCGCGCCGGCGCGGTTCAGCAGCCGCCCCTTCTCCGTGTACTGCACGAGTTTCGAATTCCCCCGGTTCGGATCGTCGATCACCTCGAGCAGCCCGCGACGCGCGAGTTCGCCGACGGTCTTGTGCACCGCCTGCCGCGAGATCGCCAGCCGGCGCGCGAGTTCGGCCATGTTCATCGGCTTGCCGCCCATGTGCGCCAGCAGCCGGCTCTGCGCGGGCGTGATGTAGGCGTGCTCGCTGCGTCGCACGCCCTTCATGATCTCGCGGGCGAACCAGTCGGATCGTTCCAGCAGCAGTTGTTTCAGGTTCGGGTCGGCCATGGATCCGGGCGAAACGGAGGGGCGGCCAAGGCCGCTTTCATGTCAACATCGGTTGACAAGTTCATTCTGCTGCCCTATCGTCCGGTTTGTCAATGCAGGTTGACGAGATGCGCGGCGTCGCACGCCGCCCCCGACCTATAATCGTCGACTTCCCTTTCCCGACACCCAAACCTCGAGACAAGCCCATGAAGATCCTCGTGCCCGTCAAGCGTGTCGTCGACTACAACGTGAAGGTCCGCGTCAAGAGCGACCAGAGCGGCGTCGACATCGCCAACGTGAAGATGTCGATGAACCCCTTCGACGAGATCGCGGTCGAGGAGGCCGTGCGCCTGAAGGAGAAGGGCGTGGCCACCGAGATCATCGCGGTCAGCTGCGGCGTGGCGGCCTGCCAGGAGACGCTGCGCACCGCGCTGGCGATCGGCGCCGACCGCGCCATCCTCGTCGAGACCGACGTCGAGCTGCAGCCGCTGGCGGTCGCCAAGCTGCTCAAGGCGCTGGTCGACAAGGAGCAGCCCGGGCTGTGCATCCTGGGCAAGCAGGCGATCGACGACGACGCCAACCAGACGGGTCAGATGCTCGCGGCGCTGGCCGGCGTGCCGCAGGCCACATTCGCCTCGAAGGTCGAGATCGCCGACGGCAAGGCCAAGGTCACGCGCGAGGTCGACGGCGGCCTCGAGACGCTCACGATGACCCTGCCGGCGGTGGTCACCACCGACCTGCGCCTGAACGAGCCGCGCTACGTCACGCTGCCCAACATCATGAAGGCCAAGAAGAAGCCGCTCGAGACCGTCAAACCGGCCGATCTC